>MDTC01129493.1_pt1 | contig 55079 bp, 46 predicted proteins | sample 811181 | NCBI WGS metagenome assembly MDTC01 (sample SAMN05326644, study PRJNA326480) | marine metagenome | isolation source: seawater | place: Pacific Ocean: North | collected 2011 | reverse complement strand
CCTGGTGGGCTCCAGGGTTGAAAACAAGGGGTTGATAACAAGTGGTCGGCAACAGCAGGTTGTGCAACTCATGCTCGCCGTCATAATCGTGATCTTGCCCTATTCACTGTTGATGCCAACTCGCGGGAGATTGCTTTTTGCCAGAGACTTTTGTGTAGCCATATTAGCAGGCCGTGCTGATCTGAACTGCTGACAATCCTTTATTGGAGGTACAAACCGATGCATGTCCAGAATAAGCTAACACCAAATGCCGAACAGATGCGGGGTTTCCAGAAGGGGAATACTGATACTCCCATCTACATGCTAAACCTGCTCAAATTCAGAGAAAAAGCGCGCTACGCAGATGGGTGCGATACCGATGCCACAGGGGCCGAGGCTTACGGCATCTATTCTCAGGAGACTGCGGATCATGTCGAGAAGGTGGGCGGCAAGATTCTTTTCAACGGCTCGATCAGCCGTCTGATGCTGGGCGAGGTGGGAGAACTTTGGGATACCGCCGCCCTGGTCATGTACCCAAGCCGCAAGGCTATGCTTGCCATGATTCAAGACCAGACCTATCAAGCCAGCGCGATTCACCGTAGTGCTGGTCTAGATGGCCAGCTCAATCTGGAAGTGAAAGCGGGGCTGGTGAATAATTTGCTGTAAGGTACTCGGAAGATGCGCTTGGACAAGGTGCGACGATAAGATTAAGCTAGAGTCAGAAGAAGGACAGTAAGTCAAAAACTATTCAAAAAATCATAAGAAAAACAATGAGGTGAATTACATGCTTCGGTCTATCACCCAGTTTGCCCCCGTCGCCACGCTGTTGCTGGCGGCCTGTTCAGACAATGCGCCAACCACCAGCCAGACGTCCGCTGAGCGGGAGGCCGCCGCGCCAGCCCCCATAGCCTCCGAAGCTACCCAGCCTGCCTCGACTGAGCGAACCCCGGGATTCAACTCAGACCGCAATGCCTATTTCGGTGATCTACATGTTCACACCATGTATTCATTTGATGCTTTTATTTTCGGCACCACGTCATCGCCAGATGACGCCTATGAATTCGCCAAGGGTGGCACAATTACTCACCCCGCTGGTTTCGATATGACGCTGCAGGTGCCGCTGGATTTTTATGGCGTAACCGACCATGCGTTCTATATCGGTGTGCTAAGAGAAATGGCCGATCCCAGCACGGAGATTTCGCAGCATCCTGTGGCAGAAGGTATGGATACGCTCGGTGGTGCATCGGATCGTGGTGCCAAATTCCAGGAAATTTTGGGTTTCATGCGAGGCCCGGATGGTCTGGAAATCAATGATCCTGAAATCCGTAAGACCGCCTGGGATGACATCGTGGCGGCGGCTAATCGGCACAATGATCCGGGTAACTTCACCTCATTTATCGGCTATGAGTACACTGCTACCAGCAGCGAGAGTGGCAACCTCCATCGCAACGTGATTTTTCGTGGCGACACCGGCCCAGAATTACCATTTTCTCGCCTGGATTCCAGCAATCCAGAGGATCTGTGGGACTGGATGGACGACAACCGGGATCAGGGTATCGAGAGTCTGGCAATACCCCATAATTCAAACGGTTCAAATGGCGCCATGTTCATGCTGACGGACAACAATGGCCGGCCGTTGGACGACGCCTATGCCAATCAGCGCATGCGCAACGAACCCCTGGTTGAAATTTCACAGGTCAAAGGTACCTCGGACACCCATCCGGCGCTGTCGCCTAACGATGAATGGGCCGATTTCGAGATCATGCCGCTGCGAATCGCCACTACTCTGTACAGTGAACCCAATGGCAGCTATGTGCGTCAGGCCTTTCTCAATGGGCTGAAGATGCAGGCGGAAGAGGGATTCAACCCCTATAAGTTTGGCGTGATTGGTTCCAGTGACACTCATAACGCCACCTATGCAGGTGAAGAGCATGACTATTGGAGCAAGGTAGGTCTTCGTGATGCTGATGGCGTCCTGCGCGGCTCCGTTCCCCTGCCCGAGCCTAGAGCTGATGGGGAATTATATGCCGACACCTATTTCGATACCTGGAGCGCTGCTGGTCTGGCAGGTGTCTGGGCAGAAGAGAATACCCGAGAGAGCATCTATGATGCTTTTCGAAGAAAAGAGACATTTGGCACCTCTGGTACAAGAATGAAGGTGCGCTTCTTTGGAGGCTATAATATGCCGGATGTAGATGATGCAGATATGCTGTCCGGGGCCTACGCGGGCGGTGTGCCTATGGGGGGTGACTTGCTGGGGCAAGCGGGTGAGGCGCCAAGCTTTATCGCCTGGGTCGCCAAGGACCCTAACAGTGCTCCCTTGGAAAGGGTGCAGATAATCAAGGGCTGGGTTGAGGACGGCGAAACACACGAAGAAGTCTATGATATTGCCTGTTCCGCTGGTGAATTAGATCCCGCGACGCATCGTTGTTCGGACAACGGCGCACGTGTAGATATCTCGGACTGCAGCATATCGACTGGTGTGGGGGCCGCGGAGTTGCGAGCCAGCTGGCAGGACCCGGAATTCGATCCTGAGCAACACGCCTTCTATTATGTTCGTGGCCTGGAGAATCCAACTTGTCGCTGGTCAACCTGGGATGCCATCAGGGCTGGCGTTGAGCCAAACTCGGATCTTCAACCTACGATCCAGGAGCGAGTATGGTCCTCGCCGATCTGGGTAACGCCAGTTCAGCAATAAACCGCGTTTATGAAGGCTGCTGTAGTATTCAAGCAACCACTGCTGTGGTTTTTCATTGTAGGTCTGGCGCTGTTTGTTGCTGACAGTCGGCTCAGCAATGATCGCAGCGAGATTATTGTCACTCCCGCATTAAGAGACCGACTGGCGACGCTGTGGACGACCCAGACCGGTCTCATCGCCACCGAATCCGAGCTAAACGCCCTGGTAGATAACTGGGTGAAGGAGGAGGTGCTGTACCAGGAAGCGTTGCGACTCGGTTTGGATCAGGGGGATTCGATCGTGCGTCGCCGCCTGGTGCAAAAACTCGGCTTTATTGCAGAGTCTGAGGTTGCACCGGCTCCAGAACTTGGCCAGCTCGAACAGTTCTACCAGCAGCATCTCGCTGATTACACCCTTCCCGAACGCTACTCCCTGCAGCAACTGTATTTTCAGCGGCTTGCGGATGCCGAGCACGCGCTCACCGAGATCAACGCTGGCTCAGCGGCGCAGGAATTTGGTGAGTCCTCCATGCTGAATCCGAGTTATGCCTACCGCAGTGCGCTGGATCTGAATGCCACCTTCGGTGCCGGCTTTTCGGATCAGCTCGCCAGTTTGGAGGTCGACCGCTGGCAAGGTCCGCTGCAGAGTGGATTCGGTTTTCATCTGCTGTTTATCAATGCTGTGCATCCCGAGCAGGTAACGCCATTAGAAGCTGTTCAGCAGCAGGTGTTGTTGGACTACCAGCGCGCGCAGCAGATCAATGCCAGGGATGTCTATATAGATAGGCTACTTGAAAACTACAGCATCGTTGTCGAGACGCAGTGAGAACTTTCGTACTACTCAGTCTGCTATTTGTTCCCTGGGTGAGTTCGGCCCATGAGGTCAGACCTGCCTTTCTCCAGTTAACCCAACTGCAATCAGATGCTCGCATTGAGCTATATGAAGCTTCGCTGCGCCAGCCGCAGCTGGAGGGGCGTTACCTGGGGCTGCAGTTGCAAACCAACTGCGCATCGACACCCGTCTCGGCTGGATTGACTGATGGCGCTTTAATTGAAGTATTCGAACAGCGCTGTGAAGAGTCAGTCCTGGAGTCTATTGCTATAGAGGGATTGGAGCGCACCCTCATCGACACACTGGTGAGTATCCAAATGCTTGATGGCGAAGTCATGGAATTTTTGATTAACGGTGATGAACCAACCATCCAGCTCTCGGAGTCGACGCCAGGCGTACCGGTGTACCTTTCTATTGGCGTGGAACACCTTGTTTTTGGCTTCGATCATGTGCTGTTTGTCATCATGCTGCTGTATTTCGTGCAGAAGCCGCTGGATATTCTGAAAGTAGTCACAAGCTTTACCGTGGCACATTCCTTGACTCTCGCGCTCTCTGCCTTTGATCTCGTGACGCTTGCTTCAGCACCGGTTGAGGCTATCATCGCCGCCAGCATAGTGCTGTTGGCCTATGAGAACCTTAATGATCGACCGTCTTTGATCAAGCAATTTCCCGCTTTGATTGCCTTCGCCTTTGGGCTCTTGCATGGACTGGGGTTCGCCGGTGCGTTGGCCGAGATTGGTTTGCCTGAAAACAGTCAGCTGATGGCGCTGTTTCTTTTCAATGTAGGTATTGAGTTAGGTCAGCTTGCCATCATCACGCTGGTGCTCCTGTGTTTGACGCTAATACGACACCGGGTCTGGTTTCATCAAATGTTGTATCAGCTGCCGCTTTATGTCACTGGCAGCATTGCCAGCTATTGGTTTATCGAACGCAGCTGGCAAATTCTTTCCTGAGTTAGTATTTCGACGAAAAGCCGCTTAGTATTGGTGTTCAACTGGAGGTGTAAAATAATGAAAAAAAGCAAAACAACGATCACGCTATTCGCAGCTCTGTGCGCAATCATGTCTGGTGGCGTAGTTGCCCAGCCCGACAATGCCACCCATATTCCTGAATCCGAGATCATGACCGTATTCGAACATCTCGGCGAAACCATCGATCAGCAGATTCGCGTGGTGGATATTGGTGATGACATTAATGTGGGGGTAGGCATACTCAAGCGGGTTGGTAATCGCACGGAAGGGGAAGAAGTGAACGCCATCGTGCATCACCGTGTTACCGAGATTTATTATATACTGTCGGGGTCTGGTATTATGGTGACTGGTGGCGACGAATCCAATGCGCGGGAATTTCCGGCTGATAATAGCTCCGTGCTGGTGCTGATTGGTCCCAGTGGCAGTCGTACCGTAGTGAACGGCCAGGTGCAGACAGTCAAACCAGGAGACGTGGTAGTGATTCCGGCCGGCGTGCCTCATGGCTTTCGCCATATCCAGGATCAGGTGACTTATCTCAGTATGCGTGTGGACCCAGATCAGACCCTGCCCACTGGTTATGCGCACCCTTCCTTGTCTGATTAAACAAAAGCAAACAAAAGGGGGCAGAGTTATTGTAACGTGGATTATTCGCAGATAATAAACCTGTCCCCGATTACTGACCCCAAGTATCCCCCTAGAGCTAACCCTGTGGTTTAAGCTATGCGCTTTCTGATTTTCATTCTACTTTGTATCCTGATGTCGCCACTGCTTATTGTTGGTTTGATCTACTATTCGTGGCGAATCCGGCGCATTTGTGTGTGTCAAAACATTTCCGGAACCGCTAACGAACCCTATGCAAGCCGGTTAATGATGCATATTGCTGGCGCTCGGCAGGATGATGCTGCTTACAAGATCGCGGGACACCTCCCTTCCTTCGACAAACTATCGAAGTTTCTATTGATAGAAATCCTTGGTTTTGCCAGCAAGCTTAGTGGCTATAAAGGTTCCTTCTTTGCTTATCCAGGACCACGACCTTCTACGCTAATGAGCATGATGTCTCATCGCACTGATTTCTTTGATCGTTCAATCAAGGAATCCCTGACCAGAACTGACAATCCAGCAGTTCAGTTTGTTGTATTGGGAGCGGGCTATGACACTCGCTGCTACGACTTGCCCGATGGAGTCGATATCCAGTGTTTTGAGGTTGATATGCCGCCAACCTTAAATTCGAAGATTGGCGCACTAAAGTCGACGGGCGTTCCTCATGATCATGTGACTTTCGTTGAGACGGATTTCAACCAGGAAACCTGGATGGATGCCCTGCTTGTTTCAGGGTTTGATCCTAATCTCACAACCTATATTTTGTGGGAAGGTGTCACTATGTATTTAGTGGAAGCAGCGATACGCGACACCTTAAATCTGGTTTCCTCTTTGCCGAAGGGAAGCACAGTGGGTGTCGATTTTTTCTCTGCTGATTTGGTGAACGGAAATCCACCCTATACAAGATTCAGCAAGGCTATACACAAGAGTATCAAATACTACAGCGAAGAAATTCAATTTGGTGTTGCAACAGCTAAAACCCTGTCTGAAGGAATAGAAAAACTAGCAGGGGATTCGGGTTTGACTCTTTCCAGATTTGAACACGTGGGATCAGAAGAAGATAAACTTCCTCCCTGGTACTTCTTTGCGCATATTGACAATATTTAAGGTAAGGGCACAGATTTTTATTCGCAAAAAATAAATCTGTCCTATTAGTCACATGCCTACTTATTTGAGGGCGTACTTACATTCCTCGCATGACGTTGATTCTCCCCAGACTGTCCGTATCAATTCTATTGGCCTTGATGACTGCCTCAGTCGGGGCAGCAGAAGACCATTCACCGCCTTTAACCGAATGGGGTCAACCTGACCTGCAGGGTGTCTGGAATTTTTCATCCGACGTGCCCATGCTGCGTCCGCTGGAGTATGGAGCGCGCCAGTTTCTTAACCAGCAGGAAATTGACGCCAAGCGTGGGGAGCCCATCCAGCGCCTGGGCAGTCGCGAGCCCATTCGATCGGCTAACGGCGCTGAAGCTTTCTATAACGATAATATCTGGGTAGAAAACAGAGGAGGGTCTGGCAATGTGCAAACCTCTCTTGTGGTGCATCCTGAAAATGGACAATTGCCTACCCTCGTTTCAGGCATTACGCATGAGCCTGGCGGGGAACGAGATACCGCGGGTACTCGGCCGGTGCGTTTCAGCATTGGAGGAATAGGGCGCGCGGGTCCAGAGGATCGCGGCGTTTCGGAGCGCTGCATTGTAGGATTCAACGCCGGGCCGCAACTCATGCCCAGCATCTACAATAATAATGTACAGATCATCCAGAATCGGGATCACTTGGTGATTCTGAACGAGATGGTGCATGACGCACGCATCGTGCCGCTTGACGAAGAAGGGGAGCTAGATCCGGCTATTGGTTTGTGGTCCGGTGATTCCCGAGGGTATTGGGAAGGTGAAACCCTGGTGGTGGTAACTCGAAATTTTAATGGCCTGACCCAGAGCTTCGAGGGCTATGGTTCGTCCCAACACAAGACACTGGTGGAACGATTTACTCGCGTAGGTGCCGCAGCCATCGATTATGAGTTCCTTATTGAGGATCCGGCAACTTTTACTGACAGCATCAAAGTGATGTTGCCCCTAATCAAAGTTGAGGCGCAGCTTTACGAATATGCCTGCCATGAGGGCAACTACGGTATGGCTAATATGCTGCGAGCAGCGCGGGCCAGAGAAGCTAGTGCCGAGATTGATCGGGTCGCGGATTTGTTTCGGCGCTAGGACCTAGGCGATACTAAGCGGTATGAATTTGAAGACAGTCAGTCATTTTGCTATCGCGCTTTTATTAGCATCCTGCATCACCCCCAGTATTCGCAACTGGCCGGAAGAAGTGCCAAGGCAGTCACTCTTCGTGCGCGCATATCGCGCGGATCTCGCGAACCAGAGTTTGCAATCCGAGCAAGCCTACCTGGAGTGGATACTCGGGTTCTATCAAGGGACCTTGATCTACCCAACAGGATGGCTGGATGTGGAGGAAGTGCTGCTTGAAAGCACGGCACCTAAATCCCGGAAGCAACTGGCAGGGCGCCTGGAGCAACTCGGCATCACTATTGGCGCGGAATGGGCAAAGGAAAACGAGGCGCGCTTGATAGACAACCGTATGCTCGCGCTCTGGGGCTCCACCCTGCAGTTGATGCAGAGTACCCAAGAGCGGATCGAGGCCATAGAAGTTGTGTCTGAGGATATCGATCAACTGTTTGCCGGCTCACTGCGCAAACGAGATATCGTGGAGGCGCGCTATGCTGAGAAACTTGGCTTTGAAGTTTTTGGCGACTTCTAGTCCGCCGCCAGCATCAGTGATTACCTGGCACTCCAATTAACTGGCTGGCTTGCATGATTACAAGCCAGCTTAACCGAAATAAAGCACTGATTTAGATCGGATCACCTGCCGGCATTTGCAGCGCGGGTTCGGGCAGCGCGTTCTCTGCCCGCTGTTGCCAGCGTCGTATATCCGCCGCCACACCTTCCTGGTGAGCGCTTGGGTTTCTCTCATCTTCCAGCTGGTTGGCGAGTTCGTTAAGACGGCTGGCCAGCACGGAGCGGACTTCGCCTGAGCTCCCGGTATTGCTGGCCTGAGTAATCATCTCATCCACGGCCACGCGTTGAGCCACGCTGAGCACGCGCTGACCGTATTCGTCTTCCGGAGTCTCCGCGCCCCAGGTCTGCTCAATCAAGCTATCCACGACTTCTTCTAGATCAGGGTAATCACCCATGCTGCCATAGGTCACCAGGCGTGCCATACGCGCCGGATGCATCAGCTGCTGCACGGACAGATTGGCGGAGGCTTCCGCTGCGCCGAGTGCGTCAAACAACAAGCCTGCACGGCCGGGAAACGATTCGCCCTGGTTATGACGATAGGCTGCCGGAGGCAGCAGGTCTAATACATTCTCGGGTAGTTTGAGAAAATCTACGCTCAAGGTGGACAGCACTGTATTCAGCGCATCTCTCTGTTCATCACCGTCAATAATAGTAAACGGCGTCTGACCATCGCCGCGCACCGCATTGCGATAGTTTGCGCCACCAATGCTCTGGGCCGCCGAGTTGAGCTGGAAGCGGTGATGCATATAAAGAGGTAGCAGGACATATTCTAGATTAGAGTAAGGCTCGCCTTCCCGTATCAGGTCGGGGCTGAAGTTTTCCATACCTATGCGGCGCACCTCGAACTCATGCTTGAGTTGATCCACGAGGTTGTCACCGTTGTCCCAGACGCTGGCAAACTGATGACCCGCTCCAACAAAGTTATTGTTGTTATGGGCCATGAACAGCAGCCCGCGGTCGATGCTTTCTTGCACGATACTCTCGAGCTCTGCTTCTTCGTTGGCGCCTGGAGGAAACTGTTCGTAGGCATAGCGCACCGACAGCTTGTCATACTCGCCAATGCGCTGCAGATAGGCATTGGACAGATCGATTTCGCCATTATCGCTGATTTCGATCAGCGGTGCGGGATAGTCCATCACGCTCTCGCGACCATAAGAGCTGGCCAGATAATTATGGGGAAATCCCAGGGTATGACCGACTTCATGGGCCGAGAGCTGGCGCACGCGATCAAGCGCCATGTCGACTGAAGCCGAGTTGCCGTCGCTGACGGATGATAGATATTCAAAGCCTGGCACCAGCCCCTGGCCGTGGAGATAGTCCTGACGCAGGCGCAGGCTGCCAAGGTTCACGTTACCTTTGATGATCTCACCGGTACGGGGATCCGTTACCGAGCCGCCATAGGAATAGCCGCGGGTGCGGCGATGGGTCCAGTGAATCATATTATACCGCACATCCTGGGCATCGGCGCCGGCAGGTAGCTCCATGACCTGAAACGCGTTAATGAAACCTGCGGCCTCATAGGCATCGTTCCACCAGCTTGCGCCTTCAATCAAGGCGCTCTTGATCGGCTCAGGAGTGCCGGAATCTACGTAGTAGATAATGGGTTCTACTGGCTCGGATATCGCCGCGTTGGGATCTTTTTTCTGCAGTCTGTGTCTGGCCACCAGTCGCACTTGCAGGTCTTCATCAATCGCGGTGCTGTAATCTTGAATGGTTGGTCCGTTAGTGCCGATTCTGGGGTCCGCATAACGCACAGCAAAATCATCATCGGGCAATTTCACCAGAGAGTGATGTTGACGAAGGGTAACCGAGCCGCCAGTTGCGGCGACGCCGTTGACCAATCGGCCCGGATTGCTGCTGGTGAAAGTGAGCATAGACTCAACTTCGACATTTTCCGGATATGCTTTGGTGTTATTCAGGTAGAAAGCGCTGCGACTCTTGTCCAGGCTAAAGTCGCCCTGATCACGACCAGAAATAGCGCCAGTGACGTTGCGAGCGTCCCGCAGAAAGAAATCCGTAGCATCGATAAGGGCCCTGGCTCCAGTTTCCGCAACAATGTCGAAGCCCCATAGCACGGATGGAGCAAAGGAATCTTCTACGGCCTGGCGCTCCAGCTCATTATCGCTGGACGCCCGATAGCGATAGTTGGGCTGCATCAAAAGGATACGCGGCCCGATACGTTTTGGAGACAGCACGTAGGTGCCGCGCAGCTGACCGCGGTCAATTCCTACCGGATTGGAACCAAGGCCGGAGGCCATGGACACCTGATATAAAAACTCAACGTCAAGTTCATCGATCTCCCAATACATCTTGCCGGTAGAAGCATCCCAATAGAGATCGAAATAGCCCCCCATGAGTTCAGCATTGGCTACCGTGTCTTCGATAGTCGGCAGGATCTGGGCATGGGAAAAAGCAGACGCGGCTAGTAAAACAAGCGTCGCCAGGTATCGGGCCATTTTTTTCGCCCTCAAAGAGTGCATTAAATCCATGAGTATTACCTCGGCTCGCACGCGAGCCTTTCATTAGGTGGGGGAATTTGTGTCGGCGGGAATAGAGCCAACAGATAATTATTGTCTTAGCTCGGTTACTGGGATGCAACCATTGCTCAGCCCTTTTCGTCTAAGTGGCAGAGCCAGCCGTCTGGCGTTGCCAATTAAAAAATGTTCCCTGCTTCGTATCTGCTGTTGCCCTTTGCAATGGCAGCTTTGGCCCAGGAGTTGTCCGTCGAGACCATTCTGGGAAATCATATTGCCGCCGTGGGCGGAGTCGCGGCAATCGAGTTGCTCAACAATCTCAGAATCGAATTGTTGATTGCTGAACCCGGGTTTAAAGTACGCGGCGACTACCGGGCGGTAAAAGATGGTCCCGTGTGAATCAACATGTTTACTGGTGAGGAACGGGTCTTTAGTGAAGGTTTAGATGGCATGGGAGACTGGCAGCAGCAAGGTTCAGATAGTGCGATTGAAGGTATAAGTGAGGCAGGTTATGCAGTCACAAGACGCAAACGCTCGAGTTGGAAAGCTGCGAGGAGATTCAGCGTTCGCAGATTGTGCGCATGGAGTGCAATTTGCCTGACGGATCGCTTGGGCTGCATATGTCTGTACTCGAGAGCTAGGCAGTTTTTCCAGATGTGCCTATATTTCCAGGCTCGCCGACCCAGTCCTGCTCGCCTACTTCCCATTCTCGCGCGAGATAAATAAAGGGCGTATCTACCATGGCAATAATAAGCTTGAAGAAGTATTTTGCCAGCGCCAGCTGCATGGCGGTGGCAAAGTCCACCACACCCCACCACACGACGATGCCATAGATCACTGTATCAATTGCCTGTGAGCACATGGTGGAGACATTATTGCGCAGCCACAGATGCCTACCCTGGGTCCTGTGTTTGATGACATGAAATATCCAGACATCAAAACGCTGGGAAATAAGATAGGCCAGCAGTGAGCCCAGCACGAAGCGCGGCGAGAAATTGAACAGCGTGGCGGTGGCAGCATGCATGCTCTCGGCGAGACTGGCAGTTTCAAGTGCGGTGGCCGGCAGGTAGAACAGGCTCATGCTGATCATCACGATGATGATGACACTCACGGTAAAGCCAATCATGACTGCACGCGTCGCCTCTGCTTTGCCGTAGCGTTCACTTAGTAGATCGGTCGCAAAGTAAATACTGGAGTAAAGGATGACGCCCATGCTAGTTTGCAGACCAAAGATCTCCGTGAGTTTTGGACCCTGGAGATTGGCAAGCAGCAGACTGATCACGATGCTGGCATAGAGTCCCTGACGGCCGAACAATCTAAACAGTAAAATGGCGAAGCTCAGGTCGACGGCGATAGTGGTGAACCAGAGTATTTCCTGGTTCAGTCGGAACAATTCAGTGAGGGTGTCCATGATCATGATGTGGGAAAAACCTTTTTATCTGCGGCGGCTTTTTCAGCTTGCTTAAATTACTCAAATCGGCGAAATTCAACTCCGATAGTGCGGCCATTATCGAACACAAAACCGCATATCTCATTGCTATCATCTCGGACAAACGAGAGTGAGCCGTCGCGGTTGCTGAAAGTAAACTCATCTTCGCCGCGATACTCCATAGGGAACTCTCCTAACCAGCGGTGCCTCAAAATCAGGATGCCGTCATTCAGCTGCACCTGGTAAAACGCTTCCAGCTCGTCACTCAGGTAGCGGCCGGTATACAGTGTTGGAACTTCCAATGGCAATGCCGCCTCGGCAAGCTCTTCCTCCTCGTCGTCTGCAGCCAGCATGTTCAAGACATCGCCGAGGAAGGCCTGAGTGAGTGTCTGAGCCGGGGCACCGAGGGAAGGGGTATTGGTCAGGAATATATAGCCTCTTTCCTGTTCTGGCAGATAAACCAACATCGAGCGATAGCCCGCACTGGAACCGCTGTGACTCCAGGATTCCACCTCGTCGCGCTGTTCAACCCCTATGCCCAGACCATAGTTCAGAGACTCGCCATTATTAAGAAAGCCCGATTCTGTCAGGATCTCAACAGTTCGTGCTGTGCCGACCTGATGGCTTGAGAAATTAGCAATCCAGCGCGTCATGTCCTCTACCGTGGAGTAGATACCGCCGCCCCCCTGCAGTGTGCTGTTGTCATAGCGCTGGGTGAATTCATCCTGTTCCCGTACATAGGATGTGGCAACCCGATTAATTACCTGGCCTTGGCGATGCATGATGGTTGTATCCATCATGCCCAGCGGTTCGAAGATATTGCGGCTCATCCATTCGTGATACTGCTCGCCGGTGACGGCTTCAATGATGTCGGCTAGCAGCATGTACTCGGTGTTATTATAGAGATACTGCGCGCCTGGCTGAAACTGCAGTTTAGTCTGGTGGCTCACCAGTTTCTGGGCGTCCTCTTGAAATATGATGTCACCGGGGCGCCTGTTTACCATGTACAGCGTGTTATATATTTCCCGTAGCCCAGAGGTATGGTGAAAGAGATTTTTTATCGTGATGGTTGCATCAAGGTCAGGAAGCGATGGCAGGTGAGTGCGGATATCATCTTCGAGACTGACTCGTCCCTGTTCAGCCAACAATGCAAAGGCAAAGCCAATAAATTGTTTCGAGACTGAGCCGAGATCAGACACCGTATCCGTGCGCCAGGTGATACCGTGTTCCAAGTTGGCCAGGCCATAGGCTTTTTCAAAAACCACCTCGCCGCTATCAACGTAGGCAACAGCGGCGCCCGGGCTGACGCTTGTGTTCCAGGCGTCCAGGACAGCATCTATTGCCTCTTCCAGGTTCTCCTCCTGTGCCAGGACAACAAGGGATTGCGCAAGTGTCAGGCTCAGTAAACAGGCAACTACGGCGTATAAACGGAACATGCTCATGGGGGTTTTCTCTCTGCTGCTGATGCTTATAAGTGGGCTGCGTACAAACTATGCGTTTGCTACATAAGTGTAAAGAGCTGCTGCGATCATCGGTGCCGCGCCGGTCATTATTCCTACTGATTAATTTTGTTTTCCTTCGCAGGATAATGGCCTTGTTGACCCACTAGTGGGATCCGGCTTTTTACCTCGCATAGCCCTATACGCAGGATATTTGAATTTCTTTCGCATTGAATGCAATCTGGGCCAGAATCGAAAGCGTAGACTAAGCATGGAACTACACAATATGTTGCAAGGCACGGCAACCATGCTGGTTGCCATGCTAGCGGGCTCAATGCTGTTTTTTTCCTTTGTGATGGCGCCGCTTATCTTCATCAAGCTGGATATCGAGGTGGCTGGAAAATTCGTGCGCGTTGTGTTTCCCTGGTATTACCTCCTCATCATTATCCTGGCTACTATTGGAAGCCTGGTGCTGATTGCTATTGCCCCTCTGAACGCTTGTCTGTTAGCTCTGGTCGCAGCTTCAACACTTTATTGCCGACAAAGCCTGATGCCAAGGATTAATGAATATCGGGATCGCTCAAAGGCGGGTGAAACAGGGACGAACAAAACCTTCGATAAATTGCATCGTCGCTCTGAAATTATAAATGGCTTGCAGCTGCTGGCGGTCGTAGCGGTGCTGCTGCATCTGGCCTTCGTTAATTTCTCCTGATTTCTTCGGCCAAGCCCGTGGCCTTCGCGATACCAAATACTCGACGCTTGCATTCGATCCTTACGTGAGCGATTGGTACGGCAGGCTTGGCGAGTGATAAGATCCGTGGAAACTAATTTGTTGACATGCGGTATCTTGACGAGCAGGCGAAATAGGAACGTCTATCTGTAAACGAAAGCCAGGTTGTAAGGGTCGTTGCCTACGCCTGTGACGGTTGCGACGACCTCTCTGATTTCCAGATCAATAATAAAAACCAAACCGGTTTCCTCTGAGTAAGGCTGCGAGCCGCCCCCTGCGCTTATTGCTGCAAAACGTCCATCTGCACTGATACTTGAACCTTTGGGTCGCACTGGCCCACCGCTGGGATGCTGCAACGGAATTCTTGCGACCTCCGCACTTTCAGCGCCCGTGACACCTGAAAGAGCGAGTTCTAAATTTACGATGGAAACGCTGTCGCCCCTCAGATTGGGTACGACAAGTTCGCGTCCATCCGGTCTGACAGATGGGATCAGTGGGTGGGTTTGCACAGCAGGGTCGTTGGTACCTACCTTGACTCGTGCGACTTCGCTCTGCGGGGAGCCAGCAACCGCAAGCTCGACATCAACAATGGCAATGGTATTGCCAGCCTGGGCACGGTCCTGTCTGCCGCCGTGGGCTACGATGATGTGACGCCCATCGGGCGTGGCGGTAATTCCCCAGGCGCCGGGTTGATTAACAACTCGCGGGCGCTCGGCATCAGCTTCTCCCCGCAAGGCGGCTTCGAGGTCAACAATGGACACATCGCCAGTGCCGCCATTGGCAGTGAACAAGTAGCGCGTGTCATTCGAGGTCCGCCCCATAGCCAGACCGTTAGGATTCGGAAAACAGCCGAAGCCTTGGTCTGGTGCCAGAATGGCGCGGTTCGACGGTGGACCGTAGGGTGAAACATAGGGCACCGGGTATTGCTCACATTCAAACTCGGGGTTGCCCAGCTGAAGCTCTATGGTATGGCGCAGCCCACCTGTGCGGCGATCGACGAACGTAATTCGGTTGCCGCCGTCCTCTGTCAGATGGTTCTCTGCATTGTTGATCACCAGCATTTCCGGCAGCAGCACCGCGCCAATAGCGCCAAAGCCGCCTGAATCCATACTGCGTAACAACGCATTGGCAGTGAGATTATTAGCCGGATTAAGCGCAGCGTCGACATCGATAACCGCAACCTGGCCGCGCCCCCCGTGTTGGCGAAACTCGGCGTTGTCGATGCTGCCATGGTGATTGATGATAAAAGCCGTGCGGCCGTCTTCGCTAATCACCAGATTCGCTGGATCGCCGAGTAAGCGGCCATCCAGATGCCTTTCTGCTACCAGGCTGCGACTGACTATGGCATTGCTGGTGCGCTGATTCTGCTGCAGCAGCGCTGTCTCCAGGGAGATTGTATAAAGCAAGGGCAGGCGTCGACCTGTGGCTAGAAGATAAACGCCACTGTGCTCGCTTGTCTGCGCGTCACTAAGCTGACTGTATCCTGGAAGCTGGATCGCGATACACGTCCCAAACAGCGCGAAGCGAATAAGGGTAGGTAAAGAAAAGCTCATACGTGCATACTCAAACAAGATGGCGATAAGATCAGCTTAGCGTGCAAGTTTAAACTCTGGCTTTCACCAAATCAGGCAGCAGCTCCTGCTCGTGCCAAGCGTGCGTCCAGGCTCCAACGCCCGCCGCCCAATCCTGCCATCGCCAATAAACCGGCCATGATCGCCATGTTTTTCACAAAATTCTGGGTCTCATGGCCAGTCTGCAGTTCTCCCGCAGGCATGGTCCAGAAATCGTGCATCGCCAGACTGATTACTAGGGTAAGCCCGGCAAGGATAAAGGCGGTAATTTTGGTCTGATAACCAGCCACCATGATAAGCCCACCTCCGACTTGAATGATGATGGTGAGAATTAGGAAAAAGGGAATGAGGATCATGCCGTGATTTGCCATGTATTGGCTGGTGGCATCGTACCCTGTGATTTTTGTAGTGCCGGGAATGATGAAGTAGAGGCCTAGAAGGACTCTACCTAATGTGACAAGCAGGCTTTCAATGATTAATAGCATGACTAGGCGCTGTGGCTGGATTGCCGAACACGATGAACAGGAATGCTGATTCTAAATCTATTATCTAATTTAATCAGATTAAAATGCCTCTTGGCTGTGCGACCCGCTATCCTAGATGGGGCTAGGGCCAGGTCGGCGTCCACGGTGACGCTTCTCGTGGGTGAGAGTAAATAGCGTCGGATTAGCTTTTGTGTGTTTACGCCTATGGTTGTAAATAAGGTAAGTCAGTCAATAATTGCCTGCTGCACCGCGTTCTCAAAGTCATACTGTGCCGGTGCGAAGGGCTGCTGCAGAAATATCACTGCGGTCAGCTCTTCGGCAGGATCGGTCCAGGAGCGCGTGCCAAAAGCGCCTCCCCAGCCAAAGGCGCCGCCACTGCGACGTGCATTTGAAGAGATCGGGTCGACAGTAACGCCAACGGTATAACCGAAACCCATGCCGTTCTGATTTTGCGAGAACCCTCGGTATAGATCTCCGATCTGGTTACTTCCCATCATGCGTACGCTTCGAGGGCTGAGCAATCGATTACCGTGGAGCTCGCCGCCGTTGATCAGCATCTGCTCAAACTTAAGATAATCTCCTGCTGTGCTGGACAGGCCGCCGGACGCAGACCAGTACTTTGTAGGGGGGCGATCAAAGAAGCGTGACATGTCGCGGTCCTCAATGACCACGCGACGGTTTTGGTACTCCGGCGGCACATTAAACCAGGTGTCATTCATCTGTAGCGGATCGAAGATGCGTTCGCTAAGGAAGTCGTTAAAATCCTGACCGGAAACGATCTCAATAATCCGAGCCACCACATCGAGTCCCACTCCAGGGCTATAAGCCCAGCGCGAGCCCGGCTGGAAATCCAGCGCGTAATCCGCATATTGAGGAATAATGCTCGCCAAATCAGAGTCGGTGTCCCTGGCAGGTCGTTGAGATATGGCTGTGCCCAGACCGCCGCTGGCGAGGCCAGAAGTGTGGGTAAGCAAGTCGTGGATCGTGATCTCCCGTGCGGCTGGCACCAGTCGGTGGGCAGGGGGGGCTGCTGGATCGACACGATAGGGGCTTACTTGCTCCATTACCTGGTCCTTAAGTATCGCAACCTCCATGTCCGCAAACTCCGGGATGTATTTTGATACAGGATCTTCGGGTCGCATCAGGCCTTCTTCAATCATCATCATGGCAGCGACGCCGAGTACTGGCTTGGTGGAGCTCATCATGATAAAGACCGAGTCCTCCTGCATAGGACGGGTATTGTCCACATCCATCAGGCCGTGAGTCTCGAAATGCACCAGCTGGCCTTTACGCGCCACCACTGTAACGGCTCCCTGGATATCACCAGTATCTATGTGTCGCTGCATCACCGTGTTGATCTGTCGCAATCGGTTAGTGGACATCCCTACGTCTTCGGCGCTCTTGGCCCACGGGATGTCCTGTGCTGAAGCCAGGCCAGCTGCCAGCGCGGTCAAACCAATGAATACTTGTCGAAACGAAATACTGAGTAATTTGGACATGATGGTCTCTCGCTTACTTGTAATTATGTGTAGTCACAATTGCAGAGTGTGCACAGAGACTACCGTAAAACCCACCGAAACGGCAGTCTGGTGACCGCCTGGAGCGATAAGAAGACTTATTTGTCGGATCGCAGTCCTAGTTAGCACGTCCTTGTCCCAGGCTTTGCTTTAACGATGGGAGCCAACAACTAAAAAGGGCTGCAGTTGCAGCCCTTTTTCATTCTTTATAACACGCAGGGAGCGAAAGCTTCAGACCCCCTTCGGGTCCAAGATGGCTTGGTAAAAAAGACGTCGCGACGTACTACGCACGTCCGGTAGCCCCTGGCCAGCCTGCTGAATCATCCCAACGAAAACCACGTCTTCCACAGGATCGATCCAGAACCAGGTGCCAGCGGCACCGCCCCAGTAGTACTCACCGGTAGAATAGCTCTCTGCTTCCACCGGGTCTTGGATAACGGCGAAGTCGAGGCCGAACACAGTGCCGTTGCCTGCACCTGACATGGGTCCGGTCAAGCCAGTAGGAGTTTGATCCCTGCGCATTAACTCGATTGTGAGTGGTGCCAGAATACGCTCGCCATCCAGCTCACCTCCATTCAGCAGCATTTGGCTAAACCGCATATAGTCGTTAGCCGTGGAAACCAAGCCGCCGCCGCCGGACTCAAAGGTCATGTCCACGGTGAAATCGGCGCCGTCAAACATCTCGCTGGGGATTAGCGCACCCTCGGGGCCGTACACATACATCTGGGCGAAGCGGTTGAGTTTTTCTTCAGGGACGTGGAAATCCGTATCGCTCATACCCAGCGGCTGGAAAATACGTTCGTCCAGGAATTCACCAAAACGCTGGCCTGACAAGACTTCTACCAGATAACCCTGCACGTCAACGGAAACGCTGTATTCCCAGCGACTGCCGGGCTGGTGCTTTAGGGGGATCTGTCCGAGCTTGGCCACAAATTCAGCATTAGTCATATTAGGATCAAGCAGTCCGGCTTCGACATAGGCAGTGTCCACTGGAGATTGGGCAAAGATGCCATAGCTCAGGCCACCGGTGTGATTCATCAGCTCCCGGATAGTCATCGGGTGGCCGGTCGCTTCGGTAATCATATTGCCGTCCTCATCGGTGCCCGTGAAGACTTGTAGGTCCTTAAGTTCCGGGAGGTAGTTCTCAACCGGGTCAGACAGTTTGAACTTGCCTTCCTCGTAGAGAATCATTAGCGCTGCTCCGGTAACCGGTTTGGTCATGGAATAAATCCGAAACAACGTATCAGGTGTCATTGGGGCCTGTGCCTCTATGTCCCGATAGCCCACAGATTCGAAGTGCACGATTTGATTATCGCGCGAAGCCATGGTGACGGCGCCGGACAGCTTGCCCTCATCGACAAAGGCTTGCATAGCTTGAGTGACACGGTCCAATCTGTCCGAGTCCATCCCAACGGCCTCAGGAGCCACTCTTTCGAGTGCCTGGGCAGGTGCGGCAACGGTGCTGACGGCAGCGGATTCTTGCTGGACAGGCGCAGGTGAGCAGGCGGCAATCAAGGCTGCGACCGCAAGCAGGTTTGCTGTTCTCATCCAGTTTGCTGAATTAGGCATGGAATACTTCACGAGTGGATCTCCAGTTAGCTCTGAGAGCGCCGAGACTATGGTTTTCATCGGAAATTGTCCAGCACTGTAGCAGGAGTTGAAACTTTGTGTGTCAATTCAGGGTGGCAAACTGGCCTTATTGTTAGACTCTGCGACCTGTTTTTTCAGGTGTCAGACCAGAACAGTGAGCCAGTCGCCCATAAAACAACACCGCCCACCCAGCAGGAGGCCCTTCGCGCTCCTGACCACTTTTGCGCTAGTGGCAATTCCGGCAATGGCTCAAGAGGTAGTTGAAGAGCAGCGGGTTGAAGCCAAGAGTTTCCGCGCGGTTCGAGTTGACACTGCGCCTGTGATTGATGGCGTGCTGGATGACGTAGTCTGGCAGCAGGCGGAAGCAGTGACTGACTTCCACCAGAGCCGCCCCGGCGACCACACTGAACCTTCTGAGCCGACTGAACTCTATGTTGTCTATACCAGAGACGCGCTCTACATCGGCGCGCGCATGTATGACGCTGATCCAGACCTGATTGCGGCGCCTACTATCCGCCATGGTCAGGGCCTCCCGTTCGATGACAGGCTGGTTGTGATACTTGACCCTTTTAATCAGGGCAGGGCGGGGTACCGATTTGAAACCAATCTCAATGGTGTGCGGCACGATGCCCTTTACACTACACCAACCCAATTCAGCTTGAACTGGAATACGATTTGGGAAACGGCGACCAACGTGGAAGGCAATGCCTGGGTTGCAGAAATTGAAATTCCCTTCAAATCGCTACCGTTTAATCCTGCAGTGGATACCTGGGGATTTAATTTCGGTCGCGGCATTCGTCGCAAGAATGAGGAGATGGCCTGGGTATCACTGGATCGCCAATACAACCCCACCATCATGGGTGAGATGACGGGCATGACTGGTATGGACCAGGGTGTGGGCCTGGACATCGTGCCTAGCATGGCTGCTGTGCGGCAGCGGCGCTTCAATCCCTCCGCTAGTGACGAGCAGCACAATCCCTCACTGGATGCGTTCTATCGGCTCACGCCATCCCTGAATGCGGCACTCACGATTGATACCGATTTTTCGGCGGTGGAGGTCGACAATCGTCAGGTCAACCTGACGAGATTCAACCTGTTCTTCCCTGAGCGCCGAGACTTTTTTAATAATGACTCTGAGCTATTTCAGTTCGGCAATATTAGCGGTATGGCCAGGGGCAACAACGCTACCGGGGGAGCCAGCCGGGAAAATGCACGGCCTTATTTCTCGCGCAAGCTTGGACTAGCCGCCGATGGCTCGCCTGGAGACATCGAGTATGGCGGACGCATTAGTGGTCGCATTGGGCGCTTCAATATCGGTACCCTGGCAATCAGGCAGGGTGAAACCGCTAGCGTGGCAGCAACAGACCTTTTAGTCACACGGATTTCAGCCAATGTGCTGGAAGACTCGCAGGTCGGCTTCATTTTCACCGATGGTGACCCTACCTCAAATCTGGATAACAGCGTCGCAGGTGCGGATTTCCAGTACATTAACAACAACTTGGCGAACGGCCGCAGGCTCACCGGGAATGTTTTCTTTCAGCAGTCGGATACCCCTGGCCTGGAAGATGATGATTCCTCCTACGGTATCGGCGTGGGCTATCCGTCCAGTGTCGGGTTTCGCACTCGCGCAGGTTATAAGGTGGTGGAGGAAAATTTTGATCCTGCCATGGGGTTCGTCGCTAATGCTGGCATTGAGGACTTTACTGCGGATGTTGGCTATACCTATTTTTTCGATTCCGGCGTTCTGCAAAATGCTTTTGGCGGAATCGATATGCAGCGCATCAACCTGTTGGACGGTGGTCTGCAAACGGAAGTCGTTAACTACCGCTTGCTTGAGTTAGAATCGGGGTCAAGGGATCGCTTGCAGTTTGGATATATTGCCAACAAAGAGGTCATTAGGAATCGTTTTCCAATTTTTCGTCGCACTGGTGATGAGATCTACATTGAAGCGGGCAGCTATGAATTCAGCGAGCAGCGTGTGAGTTTTAACACAGCGGGCCAGCGCGAATTCTCTGGCTCTTTTAACTACCGCAGCGGCGACTTCTTCAACGGTGAGAGGGTCAACCTGAACGGCAGGGTAACTTGGAATCAATCCCGCTATTTCATTCTCTCTGCCAGCTATGACTGGAATGACATCGAGCTGCCTCAGGGTAAGTTCACTACCCGTCTTAGCAGTGTGAATTCACAGGTGGCAGTTTCACCGACACTGTACTGGATCACGCTCGCACAGTACGACAATGTTTCCGAAGAAATCGGCATCAACACGCGACTGCAGTGGATTCCGCGGGCTGGCCAGGAGGGCTTTATCGTTCTCAACTATGGGTTGCAGGACTGGGATCGCGACAACAGCTTTCAGGTTGCGTCTTCTGATTTGAGCGTGAAGTTCCGCTATACCTTTAGATTCTGACAGATTCCGAGGCTGCCTGACCCGATTTCCTCGTCGAGACAGATAGACTAAAACGTGGTTTGGATGCTGAAAATATATCGGCGATAGCGACTGCTGCAGGAATCCTGGATCAGGGCAATATTGCCTTCAATCGTAGTACCCTCGTAGCGCTCGCGATAACGGCAGCGGGATGCGTCCAGGGTATTGTCGGATTCCAGTCTGAAAACCCAATCGTCGAACCAGATTTTTTGGACAAACAGGTCCAGAGAGCGTTCTCTGTCATTGCGAGTCCGGGTAACTATATCGATATCATAAAATCCGCCCCAGATAGAATGGCTGTATTCAATGCCGTAACTCAGGTTCAAGGAAGTAATGTCCTGGCGGAAGTCGATGCTGGCAAAGCCGCGGCCGCCGGTTCTAACCTTCTGATTGATAAACGGGTCGAGTATCTCAGAATCAAACAATCCCATTCTGGCTGAAATGATGGCGTTTGGCAGATTGAATTGATTCAAGCGCACGCTGGCTCTAGTAAACCAGCCTAATTGTTTCGCCGGGCCAACATTGCCCGTTGCTGATAGTGGCTGGTCTGGATCAATGGTCGCATTGATGCGACCGATTCGATTATCCACATCGGAGTAGAACAAACTGGTCGCAAGGACGCCGGCATCATTGGGTAATCGATACTCGAGTTCACCCTCGTAAGTCCAACTGGTTTCTGGCTCAAGCTCCGGGTTACCCGCCAGGCCATCGATGTCGCGATCCTCATTGTTGGCTGTTGCCGCAAAAGATGAAAAGCTCAATTGGGAAACATTGCGAAGAACTGTGCCGCGAAAGCGAAAGTTGTCGGCAAAGTTATAGCGATAGTCGAAGCTAGGGCGCCAGAATTGGAAGTCTCTTGTCTTGCTGACTTCTCCAGTTTGCGAAATTTCCGAAGTCTCATAAACGACACTGGACTCGAGTGAGCTTTTGTCATTAATCGTCCAGTTGTGAAAAGCAAATCCTTCGTAGCGGGTTTCTTCAACATGAGTGCCAGGGTTAGAGATTGAAGGTATCAGGGAGAGGCCGCCGAATTGAGCCGATAGAGGTTCGCTACCGAAGGGGCTGGCGATAAATAGCTTAGAGTCGAGTTCAGTAATTGCGCGCTCTGCGCCTACGCGCAGAGATTGATTGTCGGTTAAAGAAAAATTGTAGTTGGTCTGAACGATAAACTCTTTGGTTTCCCGCTGAGAGTCTATGAAGAGATTCTTGGACAGAGGATCGCTGGCCGGATAGGCCTCGAATCGTTCTCGTACTGAGTTTCGTATTTCATCGTTAGCGACGAACAGTACTGCAAGTCGAGAGCCGTTGGCGAAACCGTACTCATAGTCACCGCCCAGTTCCCAGTTGCTCTCTTCGTTCTCTATAACTTCTTGTTGGATACTGTCAATTGCGACGCTATTCTCAAAATCAACGAAGTCGCGTTTTATGTTGCGTGGAAAGCTGCTTTCACTAAGCAGGGCGTTCAGCTGCATGCGGTGCGAGCCAATGCCATAGCTCATATTGGTGCTGACTGTAAGCTCGTCCTGATCGCGAATGTTTTCTTCGAATAGTGTGCCTAGCAGTTCTCCGTCGGGTGTGACCCGCACCTCTCGGTTGTGGCGATTTTCATAGTTTGGTCGCTCTTCGAGGTTAACCAGCGCCTGGAAGTTACCGATCTGGGTTGACCAGCCGACATTTCCCCCCATCTCATAGGTGTCATCGTGGTTCAGGCGATTCACGAGCTGCACCTGAGTGCTGGAGCGGGATGGCACTTCGACAAGAATAATATTGATAACCTCGCCAGCACCACGAACATTGAGTTCGCCTGAGGTGTCGCGAATGATCTCTATGCGTTCAACCTCCGCAGCAGTAATCCGATCAAGCTGATCGCGAGCGGAGTTGTCTTTGCCGGCTATGCGTTGACCATTGATCAACAGGTTGCCACCGGTACCGAGACCACGGCCGCCACCCTTACGCCCCCCAAACACGTTGACGCCGGGAATTCGCTCAAGCATGTCACTGGCGGTTATGGGGTTGTATTGACCGAAGAACTCGGCTTCATAGACCACGGTGGAGTCTGCAGCGCCAGGGTCCACGGATGGGGCGCCGTCGAGCGGGGCGCTCCCTGAGGCCTGCTGGCCCCATGCCGGGGCGCAGGCCAATACGCTACAAATCAGTAGGATTAGGTGTATTTTGGAATTCATTTAGGCTTTATGCTCTGAGCAGAGGCCGAAAACAAGAGACTCTAACAGAAGGTCGGCTTAAGTTTAGGAACAGGCTACGCATTTGCCCACCGCATTGCCGTAAAAACAGCAAAAATCCACGTTTATCTAGTTAAGTAGCCCGAACTCCTCCTGCAGCTCGATGGTGCGGGCGCCAGCCAGGGAGCCCGGCATGGAGTAGTTGCCTTCGTGACAGGCGTACTCATAAAGCCTGTCCTCAGTGGCATAGAAGCTCAATTCAGCGGTCCAGGTTTGGCGGTAGATATTGCTGTCTTCCACAATAAACTGATACAGGATTTCGCCGTCTGAGTAGCGACTAAAACGCTCGGTGATCTTGCCCTGCTTGGTGATGGGTACTGAACTTTGGCTCATTTGCTGTGGTTTGATGTTGACGGTTTCTACAACCAGAGCACCATCCTCATACCATCCCACGGAATCGCCAAACCAGGGCTGCCATTGTGCTGGCTTGCGGGTGGTCCTGGCTTCTTCCGGAGAATCGAAGATCGGAATGATCCTCGCATCGTGCGCCATTTCCACCAGGATCATGACGTAATCGTCGGTCTGCACGAATTGATAGGTGTTGTTGTAGAGCGCACCCATCATGCCGGGGCCAGCCTTATTGCCAAAGCCCAGCAGACAGCGCTCAGAGTTAGGAAATGCTTCGGGCCCACTGAAGTCGGCCACACCGGTTGCGTAGCGCGAACCAAAACTGGCGCGATCAAAATCATATTGCGGATTTTCCAGCCGCGGCACTCGTCCGGAGGGCGGATCGATCACATAGGAGGTTCGATACTCACCTTTCACCAGGGCGAGATTGGAGCCGGGGTCAACCCAGAAGTTGTTGTAAGCGCGCACACCAAAATCATCCGCGCCTTCCTGAGGTGTATCATTTACCCCGTCACCCTCATCAAGTCCGCCCTCCAGCCCAGCAATCGGGGTAGCGGCGGCAATACGGCGTGCTTCTTCTTCAGACACTGTCAGTGCCTCAACACCCTGTGGACGATTGAGGCCGGTTAATGACGCATTGGTCCAGATTCCTTCCAGGTTCGGTCGCTGCGTGTCCTGCGCGCTGGCAGAGAAAGAAATAATGCTATAGCTGAGGGCAATGTATAGGATGCGAGCGGTTTGTTTTTGCAGGATAGACATGGGATACCTCTTGGACTGGTGTCCGCCAATATTGAACTTGTTCTTTTTATTCATGCTGGCTTAGAGCGACAAAGTTAGGACGACCAGCTTGGTCCAGGACAGAATATGCTTGTTAACGTCGAGAGTAAACAGAGGCTCGCCGGTATGTTCGATGCGAAGTGGCCCGCTTTAGATGGCTTTAAGCTAGTTATCCAGGGACTCCCACTCTGCATAAGCTGCTTCCAGATTCTCCTTGTTGTCAGCGGACTCTTTCAATACGGCGTCAATCCGCTGCTGGTCTTGACTGTAGAAGCCTTCTTCAGCCATCTTTCCCTCCAGAGCCTTGGCCTGCGACTCCAGTTTTTCAATGCTGCGCATTAGCTTTTCCAGCGCCTTCTTCTTTCTGTGGGATTCCTTGTTGTTAGCCTGCTTGTCCTGCGTTTCTTGCGCGCGCTTTGGTTTTTCTTTCTTTGCTGCTGGCTCTGCTTTTGCCGCTAGCTGCTGTTGGATTTCCTGCAGTGAGCCGCCGCTTCGAGTCCAGTCGGTGAAACCACCCACGTGCTGTTCGATGTGGCCGTCGCCGGTAAACACCATCAGGCTGGTGACGGTATTGTCCATGAATTGACGGTCGTGGCTTACCAGCAGCACCGTACCTTCGAATTTGATCAGAATATCTTCCAACAGTTCCAGAGTTTCGATGTCCAGATCATTGGTGGGTTCGTCCAATACCAGCACGTTGGCAGGCTTGCTAAAGACTTTTGCCAGAATAGCCCGGTTCTGTTCTCCTCCGCTGAGCGCTTTCGCGGGTGTGCGCACGCGCTCTGGTGTAAACAGGAAGTCACCTAGATAGCTGATGGCGTGTTTTCGCTTGCCGTTGATCTCAATAAAGTCCTGACCGCCGCAGATGTTGTCGATCAGATCTTTGTCCAGATCCAGCTGTTCCCGAAGCTGGTCGAAATAGGCGATCTCAAGGCGCGTGCCCAGCTTAACCTTACCTGCGGTCGGCTCTAATTGTCCCAGCAAAACCTTCAGCAGGGTAGATTTACCTGCACCGTTGACGCCAACCAGACCAATTCTGTCTCCACGTATCACCGTCGTATAAAAGTCTTTGATAACTTGCTTGTCGTCGAAACTATGGGAAACCTGATCCAGGTCCACCACCAGTTTTCCCGAGCGTTCACCCTGGCTGGCTTCGAAGCTGGCGGTACCCTGCTGAATGCGGCGCTGGCGGTGTTGCTCGCGCATTGCCTTAAGAGCACGCACACGGCCTTCATTCCGCGTGCGCCGTGCCTTGATGCCCTGGCGAATCCACACCTCTTCCTCGGCGAGCTTCTTGTCAAACAGCTTGTTAGCAGTCTCCTCAGCGGCGAGCTGCTCCTCCCTGAAGCGCAGAAAGCGCTGATAGCTACCTTCAAATTGATAGAGGTAGCCACGGTCGATTTCGACAATCTCGTTCGCAACATTCTCCAAAAAGCTACGATCGTGAGTAACCAATAACAGGGCGCCGGTGTAATTCTTTAGTGCCCGCTCCAGCCATTCGATGGCGGGGATATCCAGGTGGTTAGTCGGCTCGTCCAACAGCAACAGCTCTGGTTCCCTAACCAGCGCCCGCGCCAGCGCTACCCGTTTGCGCCAGCCACCGGACAGATGCGCCATGGGCTCATCGGCAGGAAGCTTCAGCTGATCGATTACCGTGTCTACTTTCTGGCCCAGGTTCCAGCCCTGCTTGGCTTCGAGTAGTGCCTGCACCTGTTCCAGTTCAGCCATGTCAGTGTCGCTACCAAGCGCGGAAAGATGGTGGAAGCGCTTGAGCAGGTCGCCGATCTCCGATAGACCTCCCGCCACCATGTCATAAACAGTCTCTTGGTCCGCTTCGGGCAATGACTGCTCCAGCCAGGCCAGAGAAGTGCCTGGACGCAGCCAGCGCTCGCCACTTTCCGGCTGCATGGACCCGGCGATGATCTTCATTAGTGTGGTCTTGCCGGCGCCATTACGACCCAGCAGCCCAATGCGCTGGCCCTTGATGATCTGAAAATCCACCTCGTCCAACAGTATATGGCTACCGAAATTGAGGGAGACTTTGTCGAGTCTTAAAAGGGGCATTCGGATCTAGTCACTTGTAAGTGGAAAAAGAGGGCCTATTCTACCTCAGGCCGCGAGATGTTCGGTGATGACACTAACAAAGGCAGGCCCATAGCGCTCCAGCTTGCGCTCGCCAACGCCAGATAGCTCACCGAACTCCTCCATATTCTGCGGCAAGCGCAAACACATCTCCTGCAGCGTTGAATCGTGAAACACCACGTAAGGGGGCACACCTAACTCTTCGGCGTAGCCGCGGCGACATTCGCGCAGGGCTTCCCACAGGGCGATATCTACATCTGGCGCCAGTTGTACCTTCGTCTGCTGCTTTGCTACTTTTTGCTCGATATCTTTTCGCAAAGCTATGGACTCTTCGTTGCGTAGCAGCGGCCGGCATTTTTCCTCAAGGCGCAAAGCGCCATAGCGCTCCAGGTCGACGCTCATATAGCCACGGGCAACCAGCTGGCGAAAGACTGAGCGCCACTGGTTGTTGTCCAGATCTTTCCCGATGCCGTAAACGGGAAGATTCTGATGGCCGAACTGAAATATCTTGTCGATGTCTGCGCCGCGCAAAACATCGATAAGATGATTCACACCAAAACGTTGCTCGGTACGAAAGGCAACGCTCAGTGCCTTGCGGGCTGCTCCGGTGCCATCCCAGGTTTGCGGTGGGTCGAGACAGGTGTCGCAATTACCGCAGGGCTGCTCGAGATGCTCATCAAAGTAGTCCAGCAGAGCCTGACGCCGACAGCTGGTAATTTCGCACAAGCCCAGCATGGCATTCAGGCGCTGCTGCTCTGCGCGTTTGTGTTCCTCATTGCCCTCAGAGCCTTCCATCATCTGGCGCAGCTTGATCACGTCCTGCAAGCCATAGACCATCCAGGCCGTGGCCGGTTCCCCATCGCGGCCCGCGCGGCCGGTTTCCTGATAATAGGATTCGATAGTCTTGGGCAAATCAAGGTGAGCCACGAACCTGACATTGGGCTTGTCGATACCCATTCCGAAGGCGATGGTAGCCACAATAATCACCCCTTCCTCACGCAGGAATTCTGACTGATGCCGGGCTCGCAGCTCAGCGCTCAGACCAGCGTGATAGGGATAGGCTTTGAAACCCTGTTTGTTCAACCACTGAGCGATGTCTTCGGTTTTCTTGCGCGAGAGACAATAGACAATGCCAGCATCATTGGCATGCTCACTCTTTAGGAATTTCTGCAGCTGTTGTTTGCCATTGTGTTTCAGGGCAATTCGATAACGAATATTGGGGCGATCGAAGCCTGCGAGAAACTGTTGGGCCTTTTCCAACTGCAGGCGACTGATAATCTCATTCCGTGTGCGTGCGTCTGCAGTTGCCGTGAGTGCGATGCGGGGCACATCCGGGAATAACTCGTGCAGCAGACTAAGCTGCAGGTAGTCCGCCCTGAAGTCGTGGCCCCACTGAGATACACAATGGGCTTCGTCGATGGCGAACAGGGCTAGCTCCGCTTCCTGCAGCATCTTCAAAGTCCGGGCTTGGGTCAGCCGTTCTGGCGCGATATAAAGCAGGTCGAGCACTCCATTTCTCAGCTGCTGTTCAATCTCCTGTGCCTCGTCTGCCGCGAGGGTTGAATTAAGGAAGGCTGCCTTAACCCCCAGCAGCCGCATGGCATTAACCTGATCCTGCATCAGCGCAATCAGGGGCGAGATCACAATGCCGCAGCCTGGTCGCACCAGCGCGGGTATCTGGTAACACAGCGACTTGCCACCACCTGTGGGCATTAACACCATGGCATCGCCACCCGCCACCAGTGTTTCGATGATTTGGTCCTGGGGTGGGCGGAAGCTGGTGAAACCGAAGACTTGCTGCAGGATGTCGGTGGGGTTTGTCATGGGGTGAGGAGTATAGCGGTTTATCTTTTCGCAGGACTAATTTGACGTGAAATCTATTCAAGTTCTCGATCCAAGATTTATAGTTAAGAGTTGGGCCTGAATTCGGGCTGCACTTCTGTGACACGCCGTGAATCTATCCCTAGGGGCGACAGTCACAAAAGTGCAGTCCGAGTCCATGCCTACTAAGTCAGAAATTGCAGATTGGGTTTTCCCGAACTTTACTTATTAGTTTGAAGCGTTTTCCCAGAGCTCTTATTATTTGATGCCTTCGGATTGCGGAGTTCGCACTCCAAGCGACATCTTTGCAATTTAGATTCCGAACTATGCCCGGAATCGCATCTATCAATTACAGAAAAGCTGTAATACGAGAGTCCCAAATTCGCACTCGATTATTGGGAAACGAAAAGGCTTGGCTGTTGCTGCCCAAAAACCGTCAATGAATTGCAATTTATCAGCCTTTGGGCTGATACTGAGAGCAACCGCAGGATTGTTATAGAGAGGATAGGTATGTTGCGTTTCTTGTCACTTTTGGTGCTTGGGGGATTCATCGCTGGCACAGTGAATGCTCAGGGACTGCTGGGATTTGATGATGCTGGTGCTGCTGCGCAGTTGGAGCTGGAGGCAGACTTCGATTCGCGCCTGTCCGCCGCTGATCAGGAAGAATGGCTGAGAATCCTGTCCCGTGATCCTCATCATGTAGGTTCGACAGAGGGCAGGGCAGTCGTGGATTTCGTAGCTGAACGCTTCGAGGAGTGGGGATATGACGTTGAAATCGCCGAGTATCAGGTGCTGTTTCCATCGCCGCGAACCCGTGAGCTGGAATTGGTGGCGCCGACTCGTTACACCGCTGGTCTGACTGAAGACACACTGCCTGAAGATCCCAGTACTGCGCGCACCGATAACTTGCTGCCTCCCTATAATGCCTTTTCCATAGATGGTGAGGTGGAAGCGGAGTTGGTATTCGTTAATTACGGTACGCCTGCCGATTATGAAATTCTGGATCGCTACGGTATTAGTGTTGAAGGCAAGATCGCGATTGCGCGTTACGGGGGTTCCTGGCGCGGAATCAAGCCTAAGCTGGCTGGCGAAAAAGGGGCAATTGGCACTATTATATATTCCGATCCAGCGGATGATGGCTATGGTGCGGGCGACACCTATCCTGACGGCCCTTACAAACACGAGAGCGGCGTGCAGCGTGGTTCTGTAATGGACATGCCGACTTATCCTGGAGATCCGCTGACCCCATTTGTCGGAGCGACTGCTGAAGCTGAGCGTTTGCCTCGCGAAGAGGCGCCGACGATTACCCGAATTCCGGTACTGCCGATTTCCTATCGTGATGCGCTGCCGCTGCTGGAAGCCATGGGGGGAGAAGTCGTGCCCCGTGAATGGCGCGGTGGACTGCCGATTACTTATCATCTGGGGCCAGGACCGGCACGGGTGCGGATGAAGCTGGAATTCAACTGGGACATGGTGCCGGCTTATAACGTGATTGCGCGTCTCGAAGGCTCAGAGTATCCGGATCAATTGGTGATTCGAGGCAATCACCACGACGGCTGGAATCACGGTGCAGCAGACCCTATCTCTGGTCTGGTGGCGCTGATGGGCGAGGCCAGGGCACTGGCCGAGCTGGCGGCCGAAGGCAATGGCCCGCAGCGAACTGTGGTCTATGCGGCCTGGGATTCAGAAGAGCAGGGATTGATTGGTTCCACTGAATGGGTTGAGCACCACGCTGCTATGTTGGACGAGAATGCGGTGGCGTATATCAATACAGATGGAAACAGCCGTGGCTTCGTTAATATTGGCGGCAGCCATGTCCTGGAGAAGATGGCCAACGAGGTGATGCGGGATGTGGAAGATCCGCAGACCGGTGTCTCAGCGGCGGATCGACGTCGAGCCCGGATTGAGGTTAATGGTGATGCTGCTGCTCGTGCTGAACTCAACAGCCGCGCTGATTTGCGAATCAGTCCGCTGGGTTCGGGCTCTGATTATTCGCCATTTCTGCAGCATCTCGGTATTGCCTCATTGAATATCAGTTTTGGTGGTGAGGCATCCGACGGCAGCTACCACACGCTGTACGACACCTATGAACACTACACGAAGTTTCGCGATCCGGGCCTGGTCTATAACGTGGCGCTGGCCCAGGTTGCCGGCCGCGCTACTATGCGACTGGCCAATGCGCCCAGGTTGCCCTTCGAATACACAGGCCTGTCGGATAATATCAGCCTGTATATGAGCGAGATTGAAGAGCTTGCAGATTCTATGCGCGAAGCCACTCTTTCGTCCAATGCGCGCATAGATTCCGGTGTCTATGATCTGGCTCTCGACCCAACTCGCAACATTGTGGCACCGCTGAAGAAAGCAGAGGTGCCGTACTTCAATTTCGCGCCGCTAAAAAATGCCTTGGACGAACTGGAACAGGCCGCCGCCGACTATGCCGATGTAGTCGCCAGTGGCCTGCCAGCATCCGAGTCGGTGAACAGGCTGCTTTATAGCAGTGAGCGTGAGCTTACGCGCGATGATGGTTTGCCAGGCCGACCCTGGTTTACCCATCATATTTACGCGCCTGGCTTTTACACCGGTTATGGTGTGAAAACCATCCCCGGAGTGCGCGAGGCAATTGAAGAGCGCCAGTATGAGCGGGTTGAGGATGAGATCTTCGTAGCCGCGGATGTGATTTCTGGCATGGCTGCGCGAGTAAGGGAGTTAGTCGAGCGCTAACTCCTTCGTTCAACCCGCTAGTTTGCGCGCAGCAAGAACATCACTCGGGTGTTGCTCGATATTGATTTTAAACCCTGCTGGACCGAAGCCAGGAAAGTTTTTGCTGAGCGGTTATCTGGTACGGCTCGAGGGGTTCACGCAAACATGTCGAAAGGCTGATAATTTCCGCCTAACAGTTCGCCCGACCCCCGGTGCCCAAGCCAGCCTTCAATGACCGTTTGATACACCCGCCTGAAATCTGTCGTGTAGGCCAGGTTATCCTCCGGGTTGAGTTTGGTGAGGCTTGGCAGCTTCCCATAGTGGCCGCCTTTAACCTGGTTTCCTACCACGAACATATTGTTTGCCGCGCCGTGGTCAGTGCCAAGATTATCGTTCTCCGGTACGCGGCGCCCGAACTCGGAAAAAATCATCAGTGCCACATCGTCAGCCCGGCCAATGCGCTCAAGATCCTGCAGAAAGGCAAAGACCGCATCAGAGGTGTAGGTGAGTAGGCGACGATGCACATTGTTCTGAAATACATGGGTATCAAAAGCATTGTTGCGATAGGAAACGTAGTACAGCTTGGTCGGCATACCAGCATCAATAAGTGACACGATTTTTGGGAGATCAAGACTGTTGACGCCATAATCTATGGGGGAAGAGTAGTTCTCCCATGCCTGCCTTACCTGCGAGGAAGCCTCGCTTGCGCTGCGCGCAATATTCAGCAGGTATTCTCGAGAAGCATTAGATACCTTGCCAATGTCATGTACCAGATCCAGCTCATCTCGTTCTTCATGGAAAGCCTCGCGCATGAAGCGCTCAGGTTGGTCAAATACCACAGGAACATGACTCGCGCTGCGCACTGCGAGAGACTGTCGCGCAGCGATGTTGATCATGTAGTTGCTCGGCGCATCTGGTGCCATGGCATCGGCAAGGCGACCTACCCAACCGTAGTCATTTCCGCTGTTTGGCGCAGCTGTATGCCAGTAGGCCATGGAATTAAAATGTGAGTAAGACGGATTCTCGTATCCGCAGCCGTGTACAATTGCCATCTTGCCGTCTTTGAACAGCCGCTCAAAGCCAGCCATGCCGCCGTTCAGGCCAAAGTGATCATCCAGAACCCGCAGTTCGCTCTTTGGCAGGCCGATTTCTGGTCGATGCTGGTAATAGGCATCATCGCCGTAGGGAACCACGGTGTTGAGTCCATCGTTGCCACCCGAGAGTTCAAGGATTACCAGTATCTTGCCGTTCGCTCTTGCGGCGGCGGCTGCATGTGCGGCCTGGCTAAACAGGGTTGGCGCCAGGATGGTGCCGCTGAGTCCAGCAATACCCAGGCCCGACATTCCCTTGCGCAACAGCTCACGACGTTGAAGATTTGGTTTTAGCAAGTTGCTCTTTTTGTTTTTCATGGGTCTTGTCCCTGCTGAGAGCCTAGCTCAGTTGATATTCTGGTTGGCTGAGAAGTAAATGCACCATCATGCGCAAGGCGTCTTCCATGTAGGTCTGGGCCTCCCCGATATTGCTGGTGCCCAGCTCTTCGTTTAGAAAATTTACAAGCATGCGTCTTGCATCTGCGCCTGGCGCTACGCGCATGAAGCGCTCAATAAAATAATCGACTACCTCCGCAGTGGAGGTCAGCTCCAACTGCAGGATATCCCCACTGAAATCAAGGCGTGCGGTGTGGCGCGGAATCGGCTTGACCTTCTCAATGGCCATTTGCCAGCCGCGGAAACTGCCATAGCGCGTATTAAAGTCCTCATCTCTGTCTGCCAGCATATTGGATTCCGCCATGATCTGGCCTTCCCCGATATTGGAAGGCTGGGTGGCAGTCGTAATGTCCAGACCATCGCGAATTCGCCGTGCAACGCTTTGAATCTCGCGGCTGCCGTTGCGACGATCTGGCGGGATAAAGTTTATGTCGGGAAACAGCAGGTCTCTTGCGAAGTTGCCGCGCGCTAACAGCAGCCCCGGTGTAATCCAGCTTCGCCCTCCAGCCCATCCTGCGACTGTGGGAGGTCTGAAAAGGGTCTGGCCAAGTGCGCCAGTCGACCGATTGAAATCCGGGGCACCGGGCGCTTCATTCAGGCCTAGTTTTCGATAGGTAGAGACTGCGAGCTCAACAGGACTTTTGATGTGGGTGCCAACGGACGCCTGGCTATAGAAATCTCTGGAGAGAAAAACGGTCTCTAGCAATGCTGAGATTTCATAATCGGCATTTCTGAATACGCTGCCCAATTTAGATTGCAGCGCTGGGCTTAAATTATCGCGGACGAAAAAACGATACAGTTTGCCTGCGATATATTCCGCGGTGACCGGTTGTTCCATGATGATGTCAATGATGTCTTCGCCATCAAAGTTGCCGGTGCGGCCTAGAAAAGTTTTTACACCGTCGTCATGCTGGTCTTCGTTGAATACGAATTCAAGGTCTACGAAGTTCCAACCGGTAAATGCACGGGCGGCTTCGCGAATATCTCCCTCGGAATAATTGCCTACACCCATGGTAAAGAGTTCCATGATCTCACGAGCGAAGTTCTCGTTGGGTGCCCCTTTCACATTGACCCCTGCATCCAGGAAAGCCAGCATGCCCGGATCTTGCGCGACTGCAAGCATCAGGTCGCGGAAGCTGCCGGTCCCCATGGCATGGAACAACTCCAGCTCGTTAAGTAGCTTACGGTAGTCCCTGACCTTGCCTTCATTCACGGCATAGTGCCCGTGCCAGAACAGGGCCATTTTCTCCTGCAGCGGTGTTTCGCTGCTAACCATTCTGTTGGCCCACCAGTAGGCAACGCGCTCAGTCTCAAGGCGGCTGGCTCGCAGCCAATAAAAAAACTTGTTTACTACAGGCTGAAGCCGGCGATTGCCTGTGGGTTTTACTCTAATGCCGAGTGCCTCGCCGGTTTCCTTGGCCAGACTTGTTGTCGCTGGTCGACTTGGGGGGAAGGGCTCCAGTCCCGGATCATGTATTCCAGAATGATCGAAGGCCGACAAATGGCTGTTGGTGGATGCATCGAAACGTACCAAGTAAGCAACCGCTTCAGCGGCGCCCATCTCGGCGAGGGTCTGGATCTGTGTCGGCATGCCACCGAATCCCGCGCGCTCCAAAAGGTGTGCCGCTGTGTCATAGTTCCAGTTAGCCGAGGGGATTGGGCTCAGGTCGCTCTGCCAGCTGTCCAGTTGCTGTGGGAATCCAGCTGCCGGGAGGATTGTTGCGAGAAAAATGGCGAAAAATGAGGCGAGAAGTGGCATTCTCTTGCTGGACGTATTCTGCATTATTTTTTGTCCTCTGCGCATGCAGTGCTCTGTGGCTAACTATCAGGGATTAACCACATCAGGAATCGCGACTAAGATAGAGACAAGTACTTTATCTTAATTTACTTTATTTGGACACACCGCTTCTCCTTAACCTGGGGCTGCGAGGCGGGTCGCAAGTCGAGTAAGCGGAGCGCAACTCTTGCACAAAAAATGGGTTTAGAGATCGTAGCAGGCCGTGCTGCTCCGTAAATATAAGTTGACTAATATTAAGTCACGGCAAATTACGGCGAGTTCGACATGAGAAAAATTTCACGCGCATTACGCGTCCAGTTTACCAAGCTGCCGTTGCACACATGGTTATTTGCAGTGACTATTGCATTCCCTCTGTGCATTTTTTCTGCAGCCGGTGTGGCAGGCACTGTTGTCGAAGTTCAAACTTCTCTGGGCACATTCTTTATCGAAGTGGATGAAGATGCGGCGCCCGTTACCGCAGGCAACTTCCTTAACTATGTCATCAGCGGTCGCTACAACAATACCTTCATTCATGGCACCACCGGCGGCTCCCTGATTCGCGGTGGCGGCTATACCTATGACAGCTGCACTATCGGCCCAGAGCATATTCCGACTGATGCGCCTATTGCACTGGAGGAAACCGGGCTGTCAAATCTGGATGGTACGATCGCGGCGCTGCATCCATCGGGTAACCCCGATGGTGCCACCAGCGAATGGTTTATCAATCTGGGTAACGATATAGGGTTGGATACACAGGATGGGGGTTACGCGGTTTTTGGCTGGGTACTTGGCGATGGCTTGGATGTAGTGCGCAGCATATCCGTGGCCAATGTGGTGCGGCTTGGATTCTTTTTGGAAACGCCAACCACGAACTACTTTGAGACAGGAGTCGATTGCCAGTTGTTCTCCCGTGACAACCTGATCATGGTACGGATGTCAGTATTTAATGATAATAAGGCGACGGCCACTGCCGATTTCGAGCCGCTTACGCAAATCCTTGGCGTCAATCTGGATCTTGGGGCAGCGGGTTTTACCAGAATTCCATTCGCTGTGGCTGTGAACGGAACCCAGATATCAATTACAGCTCAGTTGGATGCCGCGGTGGACTTGCAGCAGCCCGTTCCCAATATGGCTTCCTACAATGCAGTGAGCGGACGGCTGCACTTACCTTCGATAGCAGTTGGCGGCGAGATCGTTTATCGCAACGTGATTTTTGATCTTAATGATTTGGCAACGGCTACCTTTGAGCTACGCTCCTACGAATAGACTGTTCTTTCACGTTGTTTTTTACGCTGGGTTTTTTGCCGGCGCCTCATTATTCTTGATTTTCTTTGCGAGTGGCGCAAACCGATAACACGTAATTGGCTTATAGGGAGAGAGACATGAACGGCAAAAAGATAGTGAAGTGGGGCGGTATTGGGCTGGCAGCATTGTGCTTGATTTATGTGGGTTCAATAGTCTGGTTTGAGGCGCGGCTTGGTATTAACCAACCGCAGGGTGCCGCGTCCCTTGTGATAGCAACTTTCAATGATGATGGTGAGCGGCACGAGAGGGTTGTGCGGCTTGAGACTATCGATGGCAATAGTTATGTCGCGGCTAACCATTGGCCCCGCGCCTGGTATCATCAGGCCCTGGATAATCCGAACGTTGAAGTGAAGATGCCGGGCGCAGATAGCTTCGAGCCTTATGAGGCTATAAATGTAGTTGGCGAAGAGGACTCCTACGTGCGCGAAATTTATAGTTTCGGTTTTAATTTTCGCTTCCGAACTGGCTTTCCGCCGCGGTATTTCTTGCGCCTTGAGCCGCGTCGAGCGTGATTATTATCTCTATTTTTTGCGGTAATTTACTGAGGTAACAGCATGTCCAAGCCCAACTACTTTGAAGATATAGAAGTGGGCTCTTTCGAAGAGTTCGGCAGCTATGAGGTAAGCGCGGAGGAAATTATAGAGTTTGCTTCCAAATATGATCCACAGCCTTTTCATTTGTCTGAAGAAGGCGGTAAACAGACGCACTTCGGCGGGCTGGTGGCATCTGGCTGGCATACCGGCAGTATCGCCATGCGGCTTATTTGTGACAATATGCCGGCGCAGTCCGCGTCTCTGGGTTCTCCGGGGCTGGATGAGCTGCGTTGGCTAAAACCAGTATTCCCGGGCGACGTGCTGAGGGTGCGCAGCACCACTATGGACAAGCGGGAATCTCGCTCTCGACCGGACATGGGTTCGGTATTTCTGCACAATGAAGTATTTAACCAGAATGATGAGGTGGTAATGAGCTTCAAACCTATCGTTCTGTTCAAGCGTCGCGGCTAGCTCATTAACACCTGGCTTGTATCTGAAGCCAAGCCAGCTTTGAAGCCTCCATGATCAGGCAACTCCCATTCGCAGCTAGTTGCTGAAGAAATGCGGCTAGTTGCCGTGGTTTCAGGTCCGCGCAGCCCGACAGTCAAGGACAAAGCCGCACGAAATTGATACATTACGTCCCACTTCGGATTAATATCCCTGTCACGCAAAAGAAAGAAACCGCCCGCGCTGGTTCAGTGTGGATAGGATGAGGAGACTGAATGAATTCAACGGTACAGTGTAGCAAGCAGTTTGGGCCTCTGGTTGTGATGACACTTGCTATTTTTTCTTCGGCTGGCGCTCAGGCTCAAGGCACGCCGCTGGCAGTAGAGCTGTTGCCTCTGGGTAAAGATCTGGGGCTACGCTCTGGCCAGACTGTGACTCCGGCCTATGAGGGCTGGTACGAAAACGAAGACGGCAGCATTGCACTGTCGTTTGGCTACTACAATCGCAACTCCGAGGAAGTGTTAAATATCCCAGTCGGGTCGGCGAATCGCATCATTGGAGCGCCGAATGGCGCAGACGATCAGGGTCAGCCTACCGAGTTTGATATCGAGCGCCACTGGGGTGTTTTTACTGTGAATATTCCCGCTGATTTCGACGGTGAAATCGCCTGGCATCTGGAGAACCAGGGCAAAGTCTTCGAAGTTCCCGCCAATCGACATACTGATTTCATTATCGATGCCATTGTTGGTGACGCGAACGGTAACTTCCCCCCTCAGATTCGATTCTCAGAGGGCGGGCCGATCGGCGTGGGACCAGGAGGGATTACCGCGGGTCCTATGCAGGCCAAAGTCGGTGAGCCTCTAGCGGTGCAGGCATGGGCCAGCGATGACGGCAAGGTTAGCGGTATTGCCGCTATGTTTGTTGGCCAAAGCGGGGCCACGCCCCCGGTCGATATCACCTGGTTTAAACATCAGGGCCCTGGACAGGTCAGTTTCAGCGAGCCCACAGCGAAAATTCCTGCTGCAGGCGGAAGCACTACTACCGATGTGATTTTTAGTGAGGCAGGCGAGTATCTGCTGCGAGCCCGTGTAACGGATTTGGGAGGCCCTGAAATGGCAGGCCACTCCCAGTGCTGCTGGACCAATAGCTTTGTAAAAGTCAGCGTCAGCAACTAATGCTTAAGAAAAAATTTAAGACGACCCACTCGTTTGGAGGAAACCCATGAGAAGAACTACAAAGACTTACCTGGCCCTGGCGGCTCTGGTCATGCCAGTTCTTGTTTTTGCCCAGTCTGAAGTTGAGCGCGAAGTCACTTGGTCCGGTGAAGTGGCGGCGATCTTTCAGGAAAAGTGTCAGGAGTGTCATCGGCCAAACTCAATCGCTCCGATGTCCCTGTTAACCTATGAAGAGGCCAAGCTGTTTGCACCAGTAATTCGTTTTCGGGTAGAGAATCGCGTTATGCCGCCCTGGCATGTGAATCCGCAGGTAGGAATTCAGGACTTTGCTAATGATCGTGGCCTCAGTGATAAAGAGCGCGCGGCGATTTTGGCTTGGGTAGATCAAGGCGCGCCAGAGGGTGACGCTAGTGAGGCGCCAGTGCCGCTGGATTTTAATGATGCCTTGGTGTGGCGCCTGGAAGATCAGATGGGGAGCGCGCCGGACCTCGTGGTTGCGTCCGAGCCTTTCGATCTTGATGCCGTAACCCAGGACAAGTGGTTTCGTCCCTCTACCCCGACCGGGCTTACCGAAGAGAGGTGGGTTAAAGCGATTGAAATTCGGCCTAAGAATGACGCCAGCCGCAGAGTAGTTCACCATTCGCTGGCATTTCTGGTGCAGCAAGAAGACGGCAAGCGTGGTCTGCCAGGCGATGTGGATGTGCCATTTGGGCCGAGCCTCTTCATGGAATGGGCTGTAGGTAAAGCCGGCCAGATATTCCGTCCCGACACTGGCAAACTCATGATGCCTGGCTCCCAGATCATGTGGGAAATGCATCTCCATGCCAATGGCGAGCGGGTACCTAATGCCCAGGTTGAGCTCGGCGTGTGGTTTCATGATGAGCCTCCTGAGCACCGCACTATCCTTAGTATGTTTGATGCCCAGGGGCCTCACAGCCTGGATATTCCGCCGCACGAAATTGCAGTTACGCGGGGCACTTTTGTACTATCAGCCCCCGCTCGTATCGAGAACTTCCAGCCCCATATGCATATGCGCGGCAAGGCCATGTCCATGGAAGCGATTTATCCCAACGGTGAGCGAGAGATGCTCTCTTTCGTCGACAATTTCCAGTGGAACTGGCAAATCAACTATGTGTACGAAGAAGATGCCGCTCCTATCGTACCTAAGGGCACCATGATCATCACTACGGCATGGCATGACAATACTGCCGACAATCCCTACAACCCGGACCCTAATCAGTGGGTAGGTTGGGGCGATCGCACGGTTGATGAAATGGCGCATAATTGGGTAGACGTGACTTACCTCGGCCAGGAAGAGTATGAGCGTCTCATCGCGGAGCGCAGTGCCGGGCGCTAACCGCGTTTCGCTGCCACAAACATTATTTCGATAAAAGGAGTCAGGTTAACTGTTTAGTGGCCATGGCCCCTTAATTTCTCCCCTTAACTTATGAAGTAGAATTCGAATGCCTACCATTTCTGTACTTGATCTCGCGCCCGTTCCCCAGGGCAGTACACCCGCCGATGCTTTGCGCAACTCTCTGCAGTTGGCGCGAGCAGCTGAAGAGTTGGGCTACCGACGATACTGGGTTGCGGAGCATCATAATATGAAGGGGATCGCCAGCGCCGCGACTTCTGTTGTGATTGGTCATATCGCAGGTGGCACTTCGACTATTCGTGTCGGAGCCGGTGGCATCATGCTGCCAAACCATGCGCCGCTGGTGATCGCGGAACAGTTTGGCACCCTGGCATCACTATATCCTGGGCGAATCGACCTCGGACTGGGAAGGGCGCCGGGCACAGATCAGCTTACTGCTCGCGCACTGCGCCGAACACTTAACGGCAGTGCCGATAATTTCCCTAATGATGTGGTGGAACTCCAGCACTATCTGCAGGAGGCAGAAGAAGGCCAGGCTGTGGTGGCAACACCGGGTGCCGGCACTAATGTCCCGCTGTGGATTTTGGGTTCCAGCACATTTGGTGCCCAATTGGCGGCCGCGCTGGGATTGCCCTATGCCTTCGCGTCGCATTTCGCGCCACAGGATATGATGGATGCTATAGCGATCTATCGGGAGCGCTTCAAGCCATCCGCGCAGCTTGCTAAGCCTTATGTGATGTTGGGCTACAACGTCTTTGCAGCAGAGTCTGAAGATGAGGCCGTTTACCTGCGTTCTTCGGCTTTGCAGGCCATGCTGCAGCTGCGCCGCGGCAACCCCATCCAGCTGCCGCCGCCGGTGGCGGGTTTCGAGGAGAACCTATCGGGCCCGGAACTGGCCATGCTGGAGATGATCACCAGTTGCTCTGCGGTGGGAACGGTAGCTAGCGTGGCCGAGCAAATGGCCTCTTTTCTGGCTCGAACTGGCGCCAATGAGTTAATGTGCGTAGGCTCGATCTACGATCACGAGAAGCGTCTCCAGTCTTTCCGTCTGGCGGCAGCTGCGCGTGAGAAGTTGATCAAAAAAGCAGCCTGAGCAGTTTATTAACTACCTGAACATGGTCAGAATTAAGCGTATCTTTATGTTGAGTGGGTATTGTGAGTTCGTACTGTGAATTCACGCCATGACACAGCAGTGAGTATATCGAGTCTGACTGACACTGCTTGATAACAGCCAGAACTAATTACAATCAATAGACTTAGCGACATCTAAAACTAGAACAACAGTAAGAAATTGAATTAGCGGAGGTAACATTCATGAGCGAAGACAAGAAAGCGCCAGCGATAGAGGGCGAAAAGATTTCACGCCGGGCAGCCATCAAGAAGACTGTCCACGCAGGTTTGGCGGCTGGAGCGGTCGCCTCCATGCCGGAATGGGTCCTACCGGCCCTGGCCCAGGGTGAGGAATTGGTGCCTTTCAGTGATATGCCGGAGGACTACTCCAGACCTCCAGCCCGGCCCGGGGGTACGCACTTTCTTGATACTCGCCAGATTTCGCCTGACTCGTTTTATACCGACAACGAGGACTTCTACGTTGTGCAGCATTACGGTCAGCCGGAGTTAGACCTCTCCAACTATAGACTCCAGATAACTGGTCTGGTGGACAATCCGCGCGAATACACTTTAGCGGACCTGCAGTCGATGCCGCAATTTGATATTGATGCTGGTTTCGAATGTGGTGGTAACCGACCCCTGGGTATCTTCCAGGGGCTCATCGGTAATGCCAACTGGCGCGGCGTGCGCTTGCGCGACATTCTGCAGGCGGCGGGGGTTCAGCCAGAAGGCAAAGAAATCGTGTTCTTCGGCGGCGACATCGGCGTGGAAGAGATTCGCGAGACTGAGGTGGAACAAGCGTTCGCCCGCAGCTTGCCGGTGGTGGACGCCATGCGTGATGTCAACATGCTGGCGCTGGAGATGAATGGTGAGGCGCTTCCTCAGGGACATGGCCGTCCAGTTCGGGTGTTGATTCCCGGCTTCTATGGTGTGGCCAATGTGAAATGGCTGACCCAGATTCACGTCCAGGACCGCCGCTACATGGGCCGTTTCATGGGCCGTGACTATGTCACCCTGAAAAAGGAAATGGTGGGCGATCAGGAGCGTTGGGTTGAGAACTCGGTGACTCGCATTAATATGAAATCTGCTGTGGTGCGAGTAAGTCGCATGGGCAACAATCACACTATTACTGGTTTCGTGTTGAATGATGGCACGCCTCTGGCGAGTGTTGAGATCAAGATAGATGACGGCCCTTGGCAGCGTGCAGAGATCGATTCGCGCGCCAGCCAGTATTCCTGGAAATTGTTTTCCATGCCCTGGAACAACCCGAGCGCCGGAGAGCACACTATTGTTTCTCGCGTCACCGATGTGAATGGCAATGTGCAGCCTACCCAGGACGCGTTGCCAGAGAAAGTTAGCCGCTGGGAAAATTTTGGCCAGATGCCGCGTACGCTGGTTATTATCTAACCACCACTACGAACCCATCTTCAGGGGCAGAGAGTTGCGAATCTCTCTGCCCTTTTTTGTTATCATCGACGGCTTGATCAGAGTCGTTAACCAAGGAGAAATAAATGTTCAGTCATGTGATTTTGGGGGCAAACGATATTGAAGCTTCCCGCAAGTTTTACGATGCCGCCCTGGCCACGCTTGGGGTGGGAGATTCGGTTCAGGATCCTAAGGGACGGATTTTTTATCGCACCGCGACTGGCGTGTTCGGTATTACTCTCCCCATCGATGGGGAGCCGGCAAATCACGGCAACGGCTTCACCCTGGGATTCGCTGCCAGCAGTCCAGAGGAAGTTGATGCCTGGCATGAAGCCGGTTTGGAAGCTGGCGGGACTGACTGTGAGGATCCGCCTGGTGTTCGCGAGGGTGGTGGTGCACAGATGTATATTGCTTATTTACGAGATCCTGCTGGCAACAAAATCTGCGCCCTGCACAGAATGTAATTGGCCGGATTGAGTTTTAGGTAAGGCACAATTATAGACAGCGGCGGTACATGGCGAAGAGTCTTTCCCAGTGCCGCTCAGCTGCAGGTTTGTCGTATAGTCCCTCCCGCTTCGGGAACACGAAACCATGTTGGGTTCCCGGATACCACTCGACTCTTGCCTTGATTTCAGCCTTGGCTAAATACGCTGAGAGTGCCTCAACCATTCCTGTGGGCGCATAACTGTCAGTTTCCGCGCAGCCAAAATACATTTCGCCCTTTATCTTGTGCGCATCCAGGTGTGGTGAGTCCTGTGCATCTGTCATGAGTCGTACCCCATGCATTGAGGCGCTAGCAGCGATGCGATCTGGAAATGATGCGGCGGCAGCAAAGGCAAATGGCCCGCTCATACAATAGCCTACGCAGCCAATCTTGCCGCCTCGGGCTGCATCATCTGAATCAGAAAATTTTATCAGCGCATTCACATCAGCGCAGGCCATGGCGTTCGATAGGGAATCCATGTGCTCGTGCATTTCTTCCCTGCTCGACTCCGCGATTCGATATTTCCGCACTCGCCGATAGTATAAATTCGGGAGCATGACATAGTAGCCAGCAGTGCCTAGTCTGCGAGCCATGTCGTGAAGCTCACCACGTTTGCCGGGCGCATCCATCAAGAAAAGAATGACAGGATGGGGACCTTCCTCCTCCGGGTGAGTAATGAAGGTGTTCATGGCACCATCTTTGGTGAGGATATCGATTTCTTTTTCGATCATAATTCTTATCGCTCAAGTTTCTTGATACGTTTTGGCTGGCACTAAAGGGAAAAAGGCATCAGAACGGGACTCTGATGCCTTTTCTTGGTGTCAGATAGAATCGGGCTAGTTTCGACTCTGATCCTGGTCGTAGGGGGCGCCGGTTCCGGATGAGCCCATGAAGAACTTGCGGCCATCTTCAAAGGTAATGTCTCGACCATTAGCGCGCGCGCTGCGATCTTTGCTCTGGTAACCATCAACAACAATGTTTGTGCCCGGGATGATCGTATCGCGAGACAGCCCGCGGCGTAACAAGGTGTTTGGAGTGCCGCCCTCAACCATCCACGTGGTTTTGCTGCCGTCATCGTTGGTGACTTCGAGGTGAATCCAGGTATGGGGGTTTACCCATTCCACCCGCACGATTGGGCCGCGCAGGAGGACGGGCCGGTTGGGATCAAACTCTGCGCTGAAAGCATGATGGGCTACTGCCTGCATGCCCATCATGCCGAAAGCAAACCAAAGGACTGCCGCAACGAGTGGCCCAACACTGAGTTTTAGTAATAGTGGGATTGGTTTCATTTGATTTTTCCTCACAAGACTACTCTTTTTTTAATTTCGCGGATTGGATATGCCGTCCGGATTAATTAGTCGGATTGGCGATGCCGCCTGGATCTTCGCCGCGATACTCGGCCTCGAGAACCCTGGCGCCCTTCAGAATGCCTTCCAGCGCATAATTGGCCTCGTGGCAGGCGTATTCGAACACCTTGTTTTCGGTGCGTGGCCAGGAGTACTCGCCGCTGAAAGGTGCAGTCCAGACTGTGGGGTCTTCCACGGTGAAGCTGTAAACCAGCTTGTCTGCATTTTCATAGCGAAAGTATTCGGTGACCTTCATGTTTTCCGAACCTCTGGAGAAGGCTGGCGTATCGCGAAAATTCGTGGTTTCCACCACCAAAGTATCTCCTTCCCACCAACCGATGGAGTCGCCGAGCCACTTCTTAATGTGGGCCGGATCATGCTCGGCGTTCATGCGCACGATTCGCGCCTCATGAACCATTTCAACATGAATCAGCACAGTATCCGGCGTCTGGACGATGCGCTTGTGGTTGTTGTAGAGGGCAGGGAGCATAGGTGGCCCTGCGGTGGAGCTGAACGACAGGATGCAGCGCTCTGCAAACGGTCTGTTTTCAGGGTTGTCATAGGGGCCAGGTGCATCTAATCCGGCATCGAGCCAATAGGCGGTGCCGTCATTAGCTCCGCCCTCGCGCCGCGGTGCTTCACCTGCGCCAAGCGCTTCTCGTCTCGCATTGCGGAGTTCGTCGGTTACCGAGGGCAGCCTGCCATTTAGCGGAGAAGTAATGACAGAAGACCTGAATTCATCGTTGATACGCACGACGTCGGTACCGTTGTCGACCCAGAACGTGTTGTAGCCGCCCACGTTGCCAGCGGCGCCGCTGGAACCGTCACCGCCCTGCGGTGGCGCCGTGCGATTTGGGTCGCTGCCGGTCTGGTTGTCTTCCTTGCGCTCAAACTCGGCATTGGCAATGCTGAAGGCCTCGTCATTGGTAAGAATTAAGCGGTTACCAAAGCGGCTTGGGCGCTGAAAAGGCGTCAGGGTAGAAGCATCATAGGTTCCGGAAAAATCGGGTCTCCCCTCGCTGGTTCGCGGGATATCGCTATCCTGGGCCAGAGTCTGGATTGGGATCAAAGGCGCGAGAACCAGGCCAGCTAGAGCCAGCACGCCGAGGTGTAGGGTTCGGGTTGATGGAATGTTCATGTCCATGTTCCTCTCTTAATCTCGCGGTAATGGGTATCTGCGATATTCACCGTAAATCAGCTCTTCGACGAACTCGACGCAGCGAAAATCCATGATGCGGGCGTTGGGTTCCATGCGTCGATAGATCGGCATCTTGATGGTGAATGGCTCGGTGAGTACCAGTGGGTCTTCGATAGTCGCTTCATAGTCAATATGATTGGGTCCCATCAAGGTGTAACGCTCGGTTACCTTCATTTGGTAGCTGTGATGGCTGCCAGCGCGATCCAGCCAGCTGCCGTCATGTAAGCCTGTGACCTCAACCACGAGCGTGTCCCCCTCCCAGTGTCCTACGGACCAGCCCATCCAGGAGTCCAGAGGCGCCGGGCCCGGGTCATCCATATAGATGTCTCTCACCGCACCAGCAAACTGATACGCGATGAAAAAATCATTTTCACTCTGTATGACTTGGAACGGATGCGGTAGATAGGTCGCTCGCGGAACGCCGGGCATGAAGCATTTTACTTCCGGATCGCGGGTCACCCAGTTCGCGGCATTGTCTTCTTTAACTCGCCTGGCCTGCTCGTTATAGGGAATCTCACCGCCACCCACGATCACGCCCATGCTGCCCGGGACCGAGAGGGCAGCACCTGCTGCCAGCGTTTCAGCTGCCGGGACTGTATTAACGGGCCCTTCTCGCATCATCACGGAATGGCGGGCGATATGGGGTTCGAGGTCCCAGTTGGCCTCGTTCATAACCTGCCAGACGCCATTGAAATCCGGCAGACCATTAGGCAGTCTGGGGATATCCTGCGCATGTACAGAGGCATTGCCCAGCAGCAGGCATGAAAGTAGCGAAACCAGGAAAAGGGGACGAGTGGATACCTTGATCGACATTGAGTGCTCCATACTTCGCGGCGGGCCTTTCGGCCACGGATTATTATTCTGTCTTCTACCAGGTGCGACGAAACTCGCTAAGTCAGCACTAGTCTAGCCCGACTTCCTGACGCTGTATAGCGAGGGCGGGCCAGGAATTGGTTGAATACTCCCCGCTAGGCGACTGTTAGCAAAACTCTGCACCCACTAGCTGGCTGCTAAAAAGGCAGGCGTGAGTCCGCTACTTGCCGGGCCGATCCAGAGTGAAGCTGGATTCCGCATCGACTCGAGTATAGTCGTTGTAGCCGAGGCGGCCTATGGGCATCATCTTCGCCACATCTACCAGGCCGGAATCAGTAATCATATTGTCGGCGATGTGAATGCCCACTACTTCTCCGAAAATTACTCTGTACTCGTCGCCCTCGTCCCAGCCTTGAATCAGGGTGGTTTTGAGGTACTTACATTCGAGATGGACCGGTGCCTCTGCGATTCTTGGCGCTTTTACCATTTCTGCTGGCACTGGAGTCAGACCAGTTAGTTCGATTTCGTCTGCCGCGGGCGGGAGAGATGCAGAAGAGTGGTTCATCTGATCAAGCAGCGCCCAGGTTGCAAGGTTGCAGACGAATTCGCCGGTGGCTTCTACGTTGCGGGCAGAATCCTTATGGCGATCATCAGCACTGCCAGCGCCTGCTGAGAACATCACAGTTGGCGGTCGATAGCTGACAGCATTGAAGAAGCTGTAGGGCGCCAGATTATAGACGCCGTTGGTATCAACGGTACTAATCCAGCCGATCGGTCGTGGAATTATCAGGCTATTAAACGGGTTCTTGGAGAGACCGTGATTCTGTTTCTTGGGTTCGTAAAACATAGACAGTAAATTTATCCAAAGGTGTTTTGAGCTGAAGCGAAGCGCCCGAGATCGAGTTCTGATCGAACTGACTTGCCCAGGTCGGACTCGGTGTCGTCAATTGGAATTCCCATTGAATCGGCAATGCGCACCATGCGCTGGAAATTGGCTGCAACACCCGCGGCATCTACCAGCACATCTGTGCCGGCAATGGATCTGAGTGCGGTGCGGGATTGCTCGAGTCCAGCTTGGTTTCGTGTCGCCACAGCCTCAGCAAATTGCATAAGCTCGGCGCCAAATTCCACGCCGACGTCGGCCGCCGACACGTTGCCGTTAATCCCGTTGATATTGACTTCGGTTTCTGTTGTCGTCGCGCTCGCACGAAGCATCGAAGCATGCGCGTTAGTTCAGTAGAAGCATTCGTTGACGGACGAAACCCGCCCTGCAACCAGCTCCATCTGCATGCGGTTAATGCTGCGATCATCCTGGCCAACAAGGTTGGCCATGCCTGGTACCGAAAGATATTGCGCGCTGCTTAGAGCCAGCCAGTTTTTGAGCTCGTTGGGCACCAATGAGAGCGCGCGCAGGACATTGGCACTGCGGCCATTGGGCCACAGGTTTTCTTCTGGTCCGGTTAATCCCTCGCGAGGCAGCATTGGGACAAAACCCGTGCCGGATTCTGCCTGGGCTGGTCGATAGCCTGAAGCTGCACCCGTTTCAGGCTCTGGCAGCGGCTCTAGCGCCAGGCCCAATGCGCGGCTGAATTCGTCCACGCTGAATGTGTTCACTACGACGCCAGCCAGTTCCACATAGGCTTCGTTGCTAATTCCGTTGGCGGCCAGTTGATCAACGAAGACCTGGGTAATGCGACTCTGATCGGTGATGATGCGATGAACAGCATCGATTGCCGCTGTCGGCAAATTGCTGCTGCTATCGTGGGTGCCGCTCACCGAATTTGGGGAGAGTGCTGCCTTTCGAATCCCACAAAAGCTGCAGCTAAGAGCGTTGCGAGTTTCCGCAGCGATGGCGACGCGTTCAGCGCCTGTCCACCAATTGCCAGGGGTTGCCAGTTTTTTCCAGTAGTCGCGATGCGCCTGTTTAATGTCTTCGCGGATTGCATAATCCGCGTCTTGATAGCTAAATTTGCTCATGGTTGGCGTTATTTGTTGCTTGGAATGATTTGAGTTAACCCAGCCATTGTACTGAGTAACGGTCCAGAGGTGCACAAAAATGTAGCCTGCGAATTCGGCCGTGCTTCTGCAGTAATTTCCGCTACAATGGCATGGTGACTCAATATCGTACGGCGCCAGAGGCAACGCCCAATATGCCGGGCGGCATCCCCTACATCATCGTCAATGATGTGGCGGAGCGATTTAGTTTCTATGGTCTGCGAGCCATACTGGTCATCTTTATGACCCAGTATCTGATGTCCTCCGGCGGACAGCTCGCCGTGCTGTCAGATGAGGACGCCACTTCCTACTTTCATCTTTTCACTGCGACCGCCTATTTTTTGCCCTTGATCGGAGCCATTGTGGCGGATGCATTCTGGGGCAAATACAAGACTATTATCCTGCTGTCCCTGGTGTACTGTGCCGGGCACTTCTCTCTGTTTCTCGACGATACCCAGCTTGGCCTGTTTCTTGGACTTACTTTGGTCGCTGTTGGGTCTGGCGGAATCAAGCCCTGTGTCGCGTCCAACGTGGGCGATCAGTTTGGCAACACCAACAAACACCTACTGTCCCGCGCTTATTCCTGGTACTACCTGGGTATTAATATCGGTTCATCGACTTCGTCTTTGCTCACCCCCTGGCTGCTGGAAAACTATGGGCCTGCCATCGCCTTTGGTGTGCCCGGTGCCTTCATGGCCCTGGCAACACTTACCTTCTGGGCTGGCCGTAAACAGTTCGTCCACATACCGCCGGCTGGAAAATCCTATATGAAGGATATCACCGGCCCGGAAGGCAAACGCATGGTGAAGCGTCTGCTGCTCATCTATGTATTGGTGGCTGCGTTCTGGTCCCTTTTTGACCAGATGGGCAGCACATGGGTATTGCAGGCGCAAAAAATGGACCGTATTGTATTTGGCTATGAGCTGCTGCCGGCCCAGATCCTGGCCGCTAACCCATTCCTGATCATCGTATTGATTCCCCTGTTCACTTACGTCGTCTATCCATTAATGAACAGGCTGTTTGTGGTTAGTGCATCGCGCAAGATGTGCATGGGTATGTTCCTCGCCTCAACTCCTTTTCTTGTTACCGGATGGGCAGAGTTCCAGATTCAGAATGGTGCGACGCCCCACATTGGCTGGCAGCTGTTTGCCTATCTGTTGCTTTCGGTTGCCGAAGTCATGCTTGTTATTACGGTTTTGGAATTTTCCTATACCCAGGCGCCCAAGCGTATGAAGTCATTGGTAATGTCATTCTTCTATCTTTCCATTTCGGCTGGCAATCTGTTTACCGCGGCGGTTAATCAAATTATTAAGAATCCGGATGGCAGTTCTAAATTGGAGGGGGCCACGTATCATTTATTTTTCGCAGGATTCATGGGGACGGCCGCCATACTGTTCGCCATTTATATGCTGAACTACAAAATGGAATACATAATTCACGAAGAAGCAGACGACGATGAGCAATCAGATCAACGATTACAGCAGCAGCCAGGCACTGCTTGAGCGTGCCAAAGCCGTTATACCCAATGGTATTCCAGGTCATTTTAATCCTGTTGTGCAGGTTCCGGAGGGGGCCTACCCTTGCTACGTAGACAGGGCGAGGGGTGCACGATTCTGGGATATAGATGGCAACGAGTATATCGACTATATGTGCGCCTATGGGCCGATGATTCTGGGATATCAGAACGAAGTCATTAAGGAGGCTGTACGAAAGCAGGTGGCTAACACCGATACCTGCACACTGGCATCGCCGGTCATGGTGGAGCTGGCAGAATTCCTGGTTGAGCTGATTCCCTGGGCGGGCTGGGCGACGTTTGCGAAAAATGGTGCTGACGCGACCAATATGGCAGTGCTCATCGCCCGCAGTCACACTGAGCGGCGCAAGATCATTGCCATTGATGATGGTTACCATGGATGCTCGCCATGGATGCAGGCACTCGGTCGCGGAGGAATTAGCCGGGAGGATCATCGAGAGACGATCCGCATTCCCTGGAACGATCTGGCTGCGCTTGAAGCTGCACTCGAAGCCAATAAGGGTGAAGTGGCCGCATTAATCAGCTCGCCCTATCATCATCCTGCTTTCAAAGATAACGAATTACCTGAGGCGGACTACTGGTCGGGAGTACACGCTTTGCTGAAACAGCATGATGTGCTCTCCATTTGTGATGATGTGCGCGCCGGGTTTCGACTGAATATGGCCGGTTCGCCAAACTATTTCGGCTACACACCCGATTTAAGTTGTTACTGTAAGGCCATCGCCAATGGCTACCCAATCGCCGCGGTAGTGGGTAAGAATGCGTTACAGGGCGCAGCGGCGGGCGTGTTTCAGACCGGCAGCTTTTGGTTCTCTGCGGGTCCCATGGCAGCGGCACTGGCTTGTTTGAAAGAACTCCAGCGTATTGATGGTCCCGCGAGAATTTTACAAACTGGCGAAAAGCTGTGGCAGGGGATGGTGGATATCGCCGCGGATGCGGGCCATGAGCTGAAAGTTACCGGCGTTGCTTCCATGCCTTATTTGCGTACCGAGCACGAAGCGGGCATCTCGTTTCATCAGGCTCTGTGTGGCGAATGCACCCAGCGCGGACTGTTCCTGACTTCGCATCATAATCTGTTCGTCTCTGTGGCCCATTCTGAAGCAGACATCACCCGCAGTTGGGAAATCTTTAGCGACGCAATCAAGGCCGTAAACGCGAGCTTTAGATAGTTGGCTCAAGTATTTTAGTCCTCGGAGTTTCTATATTTGGCATTCGCTAAAAAAAGTTTCATCATTCTCCACTAGCGTGCTGACCCTGCTGCTCGCCCTTCTTTACACTTCAGGCACCTAGGCCCAGTCAGCAATTAATCCTGCCGAACCCTGGAGCTGGCCAGATGACTATGTTGTTGAGCAGGTCAACCAGGTGCGGGCTGGACGCGGTCTTCCGTCCAGCAGTTGGCCTAATGGCGCTAGGGTAGCGGTGTGGCTTTCCTATGATGTGGACAATGAGGCCGTTATGGGTTTACGCACAGGTGATATCGGTGTGGGGCCATTGTCTCAGGGGCAGTATGGCTCGAGAGTCGCGTTGCCGCGAGTCGTGGAATTGATGAACGAGCAAGACGTTCCGGCCACTTACTTCTTCCCGGTCTGGAGTTTGAAACTCGCGCCGGAGCAGGCGCAGCTAATCAATGCTTCAGGCTTGCATGAGATAGCCGTGCACGGTTGGACTCATGAATTAAACACGGCTTTGGATGGTGCCACCAAGGAGCGATTGCTGCGACAGGCGATGGATGAAATCGAACGCATTGCTGGTGTGCGGCCGGTGGGTTTCCGAGCGCCGTCCTGGAATCTAAGCTCCAATACGCTGCGCATCGTGCGTGACTTGGGCTTGCTCTATGAAAGCTCATTGATGCAGGGCGACCGGCCTTACGAAGTGCTATACCTAGGCGAGCCCATCGGGATTGTAGAACTACCGGTAGAGTGGATTCTGGATGATGCGCCACTATTTAATCCCCTGGAGCAACGCTATATGAATCCGCGAGAAGTGATGCAAGTGTGGATCGACGAGTTTGACCGTGCCTGGGAGGAGGGCACCATGTTCTTGTTAACTATGCTTCCACATGTGATCGGTCACCGCTCGCGCCTGGTGGCGCTGGAGGGTTTAATAGAACATATTAAATCAAAAGGTGGCATCTGGTTTGCGACGCATGAACAGGCAACCCGCTATGTCAAACCACAGGCTGGCATGTCATAGGTTGACTGTTGGTGATCAGCTTATCTTTCAAAAAACATATCCTTGCTGCTCCTTGGCGCGAGTCCGGCCGCGACTAAGATGCAGAATTGCATTAAAAATAGCAGCCTGTTTTTTACATTGGTAAAGGAAAAGCAATACACATCGACGGTGCAAAGTGTTCACGACTCGCTGAGACGATTTGCAGCCAGCCAGTAAAAAACTAATCCACTTCCGATAAATCCGAGGCTAAACAATGCCTCGAGTGGGCGGCTTACCAAAGTGAAGCCCAGAATCCATCCTGTTAGCACCAGGTAGAGCAGCGGCGTAACCGGATAGAGGAAGGTGCGATAAGGCCGTTTCAGGTTTGGCTGTCGATAGCGCAGCACAAAGATGCCCGCGATCGTGATAAAGCTATTTAGTGCCAGGGTAAACCCGGAAAAAACCAGAATCGATTCGAAGGTAGAAGAGAGTATAAAGAGCAAGGCGACGCATGACTGAATCCAGATCGCAGTAGCAGGAATGCCGTTACTGTTCTTCTTTCCCAGTATACTAATAGCGGGATAATCCTCACCGATCACTTGAATCACCCGAGGGCCCGCCATGGTCATGGCGCTGACGGTTGAGATTAGCAGCATAGCCAATACCAGTCCGGTCAGTCGGCCAGCTGTTTCCCCAAAAGCGGCCTGGGCCGCTATCGCCCCGACTTCTACCTGCCCCACCATTGCATCCATTGGGGCGGCATACAGGAATGAAACATTGAGCCCGAGGTAGAGCAGTGTCACTACCGCTGTGCCGGTAATCAAGATCCAGGGCAGAGTGCGCTGAGGATTCTCCAGCTCACTGCTCAGATAGGTGGCAGCATTCCAACCTGTGTAGGCAAAGGAAACGTAGATAAGCGCTACCGCGTATTCGCTGCTAAGAATAATTGTGCCATCCCCTGGCGCAGGGAAGAAATTTACAGCTTGAGGTGTGCCAACAACCAGGACCGTGCCAATGATGAAGCTCAGTATTACGACTATCTTCAGAATGGTGAAGATGACTTGGGTGCCGCTGCTGTTTTTGTGGTTGGTTGCGTGGACCAGGGTTAGCAGGATCAACAACACTGACGCCATCAGCTTCTGCATGTTGGCGCCGACGCCGTCCGGAAAGATTGAAGACGCATAGGCGGCGAACGTCATGGCAGCCAGTGCCACAGGTCCGGAAAAACCCACGGTAGAGGAAACCCAGCCAGATACGAAGCCCGCCGCCGGGTGATAGATTCTTCTGAGCAGATTGTACTCACCCCCAGAACGGGGCAGCGCTGCGCCGAGTTCTCCGTACGTCATCGCACCGCAGAGTGCTGTGATTCCGCCAATTCCCCAAAGCGCCAGCAGGGCAAAGCCCGAGCGGATATCCAGTAACTGGAAGCCGAGGCTGGTAAACACCCCAGTGCCAACCATATTGGCAATGACGACAGCAGTGAGGGTGGGGAATCTGAATTTATCAGCGGACATCCGGTCATTATAGGGACTCGATGGAGGCCGTGACACCTGTAACTCGCGATTAATCCGCGCTTGGAGTTACAATTTTCAAGAGAGTCGTTGGAGAGAAGTTGGAGACAAGTTGGGGAGCTAAGCGTAGTCGGGGATTGCTAGATCAGTCGCTACCCAGCTTTTCTGAGCAGGGCCCTGAGTCTTTTATTCCAGCCTTCGTCAACGTATGGGAATTCCAGTGCGAGTTTAATCACCTCAAGATCTTATGCTTCGCTGAATACGCTTCGACACAGCCTTGCCACTGTTACGCCATGCGCCGCCGCGCTCACACGTTCAATGCTGTCACCGGCCTGCACTTCGCCAGTTTTCATGGTATCGAGGTAGTAACCCAGCCTGCCGGCCATCAGAAACTCGCTGCTGAAGTCTTCACGCCAAACCCGGACGGCAAGTTTGGCACAAGGAATACGTGGCTGTGCCACTTCCATTAACGCAGTCCCGACGCGAAAGCGATCACCGATATGCACCGCTTCGTCAGGAAATCCGTCAACGGTGAGATTCTGCCCAAATTGGGAGGGTTCAAGTGGGTCTTTGCCCAATACGCGCTGTCAATACGGATAGTAGTCGGCAGAGTAAACATAGGCGGCTTTTTCCCTCCCGCCGTTATATTTCAGGTTAGCCTGGCCATCGCCAGCAAGGTTAGCCAGACCTAATGTCACTGACCCTATGATAGGTGTTTTATGGATGCCGGAACGCTCGGTTTGACCGTTTACAAGGATGTCACGGGGTTTGCCGACGCAGACTTCCAGGGTTTTCGCTTTCATAGCAAGAAAGCCCTATCAAGAGTTGCTGTAGTTGCATGCCACGAGCCGGCTTGGCAGTGGCTAGGACCAGGAATGAATCAGGCTGGCGTTTTGCTAATTTATGCGGCGCGTTTCGCCCGGTGTGATAAACAGATCTGCACCGCGCAGTTGTCGTGGCCTCCGCATGAGATCTCCGGGAATTGTGCGGGGTACGTGAATGCCGACGTTACGTTTTGCGCCAACTCGATTTTCCAGGATATCTCGACCGACCTGGGAGCCGAAAAACCAGTAGGGAGGGAATGCAATATTGGGAGTCACCCGATCCCAATATTCCGGGTCCAGTGCAAAATGTTCATCATTGGAGTCGGCATCTCCCATATGAACGACAGTCGAACCGTCATTGAGTGTGACGCGCCATACAATGTTTTCAACGTTCAAACGGTCTGTTGGCCAACCCGAATGGGGAATTCGAACTGCTTCTACTAATAGCTTGTCCATGGTTAGCGTGACGGGTGTGTCCTTATAGGCGAGGCTGACGCTATTGACCCGATCGAAAACCAGTTCCTGCTCAGGGTTAGCAAGGGACCGCATTGCCAGTACGGCTTGTTGAGGCGCGTACAGAACGATGTTTGCTTGCGCCACTAACAGCGCAAGCACATCCTCTGGAGAGAAATGATCACCATGAAAGTGGCTGATGAAAATAGCGTCGACATTGTTGAACGGCGCCTCACCTGCAAACAGCGCCTCACGCATGGCGTCCGGGACTAACAAATACTGGCCATAGGTTTCAGGGTAGAGAGGATCGAACAGTACCTTGGTTTCGCCGTCCGTGACCATGACCGCTTCGTTGGCCATGTAGAAGGCTTCCTGGGAAAACGCAGTTTGGGATGTGAGTAGCAGGCCTAGCAGAAAGTAAAAGTTATTAAGCAAAAAGTTTATTGACATAGAAAATGCATATTTCCGGATTTGATTATAGCTGCTGCGGGTGATGGCGGAGCCAGCAAGTGGCTCCGCATCGCCTAGAGCTTAATCTTTGTCCTGGTTTTGCGCCGCCATTCGCTCTTCGGCGCGATGTCCCGACAGAATGTTATACATGCCGTAATTGCCTTCATGGCAGGCATATTCATAAATT
>MDTC01002874.1_pt1 | contig 55174 bp, 48 predicted proteins | sample 811181 | NCBI WGS metagenome assembly MDTC01 (sample SAMN05326644, study PRJNA326480) | marine metagenome | isolation source: seawater | place: Pacific Ocean: North | collected 2011 | reverse complement strand
GTTGGTGTCACAGACGTTCTGCTCCTTTTGGCGGCATATGGCGAAGACTGCTAATGGCGAGCGCACAGGCTCTCTCACTGCATGCGAAGGACACAAAATACTGAGCACCGACTCGCGTTGAGCTGTTCACACATCACATTTTTGCATATTCGCTCAAATAAGCGAACGGAGCATTGAGGGTGCCATCCTTGGTGGTTTCTGATGCCCCATCCAAAATGCCATCCGCATCACCCAAAACAAGCAAGGGAATAACATGTTCCATCAATTCTTGACCAAAGCCGGCGGAAGCGTCACGTGGAAGTTCGCAAGGAAGGTTGTCTACTGCCATGATCGTGATGCAATTGGCATCATTCACTTCGCACTCCTGCTGCGATTGAGGATGGTAACCATACAGCGGATGAGCGATGGTTGAAGGGCGAATGGTGCATGCGACAGGACCATCAATATCACACGATATGTCCGCGACGACTTTCAAATTCCATTCGGGATGCTGCATGTCCTCGCGCGTGAATAAATATGGCGACCCTTCGGCCCAGAAATGGCCTGCAATGAATAGGTCTCCACGCTGAGCAAATGGCATGAATGTGCTCTCAAACATCATGGGCTCAGCGATAAAGTTTTCCATATCAAATGGAGCACCATCCGTGCGTTCATTGTAGTCACCAACGTCCAGATGAGTGTAAACTGGCTCCGGAAAATCCATGCGCAAAAAATCATCAGGGTGCACAGAGCGGATGTTCAGATGATCAAGCACCTCCTTTGCTCCTTGTCCAACCCTACCATAACCTGTCAAAATAATGCGAATATCATCCGGAAGGCGCACTCCTTTTGCGATAGAAAGCATGTCGTTCAAATCCAAGCAGTCAATCGCACGAGGGATGGAAAAGCTCCCATTCCGTTCCCCCCATGCCCGAATTCCATTGTATGCTCCAACCAATCCAGCCCAACGTCCAAAACCAATGATTCTCCGGCCACTTGGCCGCTTGAGCAATTCATAGTCGATGAGGCGAATTCTTTTGTTGAGGATTTCACCCAACAATCGGGCATTGTAAGGCTGCAATTTATGGGTATGACTGAAAAACAGGTACGTCTTGTCTGGAATCAATTCCTCGGCATTGACCTCCTTAACACCAATGAGCACATCACGGTCACTCAGGTCTTCCTGCATCTTTATCCCCGCGGCCGCATATTCGGCATCTCGAATCCGACGAACTGGACTGGGTTGAACAACGATATCCAACTCAGAAAATCTTTCCTGAAGCAGAACACATTGATCAGGAGTCAATGGAACACGCTGGTCTGGAGGAGTTTTTCCTTCTCGGAGAATTCCCAAGCGCAAAGGGTTGTCGGATGTGTACATCGCCGAATCAAATGTCAATTCAAAAAACCAAGGTACTTCATGTACTTTCAGAAACCGAGACTGCTAGACAACTTTTCATTGCTCATTCTGATGATCACTTTTGAGCCAGAAAACGGTAATTAAGCCGGCCCTCTGTGGTTTCGACTACTGCCGCATCAAAAATCGAGGCTCGGGCACTTTCCAACGCCGCACGTGCGATGCAGTTATCCGCTTCGGATTCAAGTTTTGGTTGTCCAAGAGCGTCAAAAACCGTTACATCGAAAATTTTGGCGCTGCTTACCCTGCCGTCATTGGAAACCTTGATCACAATTGAGACGGTGCCAGCAACCTGGCATTTGTAGCCGGGAACCGGGAGTGTGCGATGCATCCTCCCTTCCAAGATGTAGGATACGGTCACCTGACCATCATAGCGCTTGTCCCATTCTGTGAGGGTCCTGATATCGTCATTTGCGCCGTCATTAGGAACTCCTGCCAAATCGAACTCCTTTTGTTCGCTCGCCAAGCGTTCGAATTCAGCCTTTTCCATCGCTCGCAATTCTGCCTCCACTGATTGGGATAAACCTTGCATCTCGCTCGCCGAGGAGCGGCGGTCTCCAGATCGCTCAGCGCCTTCATTCGCTGTAAGGTTTGCCACCTGCTCATTGAGGCGAGATTGAATCACTTCTTCAAAGGATTGCTCTTCAAGTTCTTCCATCGATGATTCGTCTATAAAATCAACCGATACAAACTGGTTCGACGGCACAGACTCGCTTCGTAACGGTTGCACGGACAAAACAAAAAGAATGGCAGCATGCAGAGCCAAGGTGATGGTCATGGCGACCCAAAACTGCCTCCGTGAAACCAAAATTCCCATGATCAATCGAGCACCATCGATGTCTCACGCTTCCATGTGACAGAAGTAATGCTGTGGTCTGCCTTGAAGTAATAAGTGCCCGTTTTCGTTACCACTTTGCGATAACGAGTCACTTTGTTTCCATCACGCACTGTGCGTTCGATCACCAAACCATTGGGAATATCGTAAGATTCCTCGCTCACACCTTGCAGCACATCTTCATCTCCTTCAGCCAACTGATAATCTTGCGGAGACTTCACCGCCATTTTATCCAATCGTTCTTTTTCATCCTTGCGTTTATCATAAGCACGTTGCTGAGATTCCCGTTCTCGCTTCGAAAGCGCTCGATCAACCTTTTTCGCTTGCCTTCTTGATGCAAACCAACGCTCTTGTGACCTCTCGTTTGCACCGCGACCTATTTCCCGATAACGCTTTGACGTGGATGCGATGTTTTCACTCGATACGCTACGCTTTTCTTCTGCGGAGCGTTTAATACCACGAAATAAATTCCGCCATGTTCTCTTTTTAGAATCCAAATCAGGCACATTCAACGTATAATCTCGGCCCCTATCCGATTGCATTCTCGTCTGGCTCGCCTTCTCGTTGGCTACTGCATCTTCCCCATTTTCAATCAATCGATTGGATCGAATCTGGGCCGCATTCTCCTTCTGACGGTACTCCTCTTGTTGTTCAACGAAGCTCGCTATGCGCTGTTCTTGATTTCGAACTGCGGTTTGTGCATTTGATTGGGCAAGGCGATCCAAATCTTCGTTTTGCCGCTGTCTTGTGGCTCTTCGGTCTACGGCGTTGGCTGCTGATTCCGAGATCAGTTCGGCCTGTGATCGCTTCGCCTCCTCCACTTTTGCTTTTCGAGCAATCGCCTCACTTCGAAGCGCTTCGCTGAAATAAGTCTCCACCTCATCTTCCTCAGACGCATTCAAATTAGCCATCATTTGTTCAGCACGTTTTCGGTCCAATCCTGCCTGTTCCTGGCGCTGCTTTTCGCGTTCTTTCTCCAATGCCGCAGTTTCATCCAAACGGCGCTGCCGTTCGGCATCCTGAGCCGCTCTCTCCATTTCTTCAGCAGACTCAAACTCCTGTTCTTCCCTGAGCCTTTGAGCCTCCCGGACAGCAGCGCGTTCTTCGAAGTCATTGCCGTCTTCAGTTATGGCAGTCTCGCCCGCCTCGGCTTTGTCAATTCGACTCAACCGGCTTTTGGCATAACGATCGTTGGGCTTTACGCGCAATGCGGCATCGTATCGACGACGCGACTCGGTCCAATTGGAAGCATCGAAGGCGTTGTCCGCTTCAGCAATCAAGGCATCGTATTCATCCTCTGTGGCCTCTGCAGCGGCACGTGCATTTGCCTCTGCCGCTTGACGAGCGGAACGCTCTGAGTCAATTTCCGCATCTGAATCGTCAGTCTGAGCTGCTGCTGCTCCCTCCCTGCTCTCCTCCTCATCTCGATCAATCCGCTTCTTACGATCGTTCTTGTTTTCCGCTACTGAAGTACCGTCTTCACTTTCCTTGTCATCGGATTCGTCAATTCCTGCAGCTTCATTGATGCGTTGCTGCGCCTCATTGATGCGTTGCTGCGGATATCGTTCGTCAGGCAGAACTGCCAAAGCTTTCTCGTAAATGACAATAGCTGATTCGTAATCATCATTCCGAAACAAGACATCCGCCTCATCATTGATGGCGTCGTATTTCCTGCGTTTCTCTTTCAATTCAGCACTTGCAGCAGCACGCTCAGCCGCAGCCAACTCTCTCGCAGCTCGAGCGGCTTGGTCCGAAAGCATTTCCTCAAGCCGTTCACGACTGGCCTCAGCCCGCTGTTGCCAAAATCGTTCGGCTGGCAACAAAAGACCCGCTTCCTCGTATTTGGCAAGCGCATTTTCGTAGTCATCATCACGGAACATTTGATTCGCTTCATCAATCAATGCCTCGTATTGAATGGTTCGCTCCACTATATCTGCAGCTTGAGAAGCGAGATCCGACTTCCTCGTTTCGGCTTCATCAATTTGGTTCTGGGGATACCGTTCACCAGGTTTCAAGACACTCGCCTCAGAATATAAATTTATCGCTCGGTCGTATTGCTCTCGCTCAAAATATTTGTCCGCATCTTCGATGATCTCCAAGTACTCAGCGTTTGATTCGGACTCGGCTTGCATAGCCTCCTCTCGTTCATCGACCCGACGCAATCCCTCCCGAGGCTCACGAGCATCCGGCTGCAATTCCTTTGCCTCAGAAAACGCATCCCGCGCCTTTTCCAAATCATCTCGCGACAGCGCTTGATCACCCTCATCAAGCAACGATTGAAATGCAGCTGCAGAGGCGTTGGAGGCATTGGCTGCATCCAACCCCGATTGAGCTTGATCACGTTTCGCAATGACTTCCTGTTCGTCGGGAAAGAGGGACAAGGCAGACTCATAAAAATCAATCGCTTTTTGCCATTCTTTTGCAGCACCGGAGCGATCACCTTTTCTCACGAAATCGTCAAAATTCTCTCTCATGCGCTCCGATTCAGAATCGAGCCTTTCAAGACGCGCAAATTCCGCATTCACCCTGTTGCGCATGCGAACCGTGTAATTGTTGTCAAAAACCACAGTGTTCTTATCTGGATCGTATTCGCCTCGTCCGTAGGCATCCTCAAAAATAGAAGCATCGAATCCGTTCGGCAGCGGAAGCATGGACATGTCGAGATCCATGTTGCGATTGCCAATCACGCCTTCTGGTATGCCCGAGGCATCTACTTCAATTTGCTTGTTGCTGTGGCCATCAAGAACAAAGCTAAATGTGTAAAGGTGCCTGAGCGGAAGTTCAAAATCGTAATCACCTTTGGCACTGGTTGTCAATTGATCAAACAGCACTCCGTCTTGGTACACAATGACGTCCACGCCCGGCAGTCGTTTGTTTGCATCCTCTAACTTCACTGAACCAAAAACGAGGAATAAATCTTCCTGTGCCATTGATTCCATAACAACAAACAAGGCCAAAATCAATGCTGTACAGCCGAAAGCTACTCGACGAATGCCCGGACAAATGCTCAAAGGCACACGAAAAAATGCAGCAGACTTTCCAAATGTTCTCGATTCAATCGACTTTTGCATGCGATGGGTTTCAATCTTCCTTAGAACGTAAAAATATGGCATTTAGTTATTGGGAGTCAATGGAATGGCTAGAAGGTCATGATTTAATCGCAATCGGCGGCGGTATTGTTGGTATTTCAGCGGCTTTACGGGCCAAAACTATCCACCCCAACTGGAAGGTAGCAGTCATCGAACGAGATTCATTGGGCGGTGGCGGCAGCACCAAAAATGCCGGATTCGCCTGTTTTGGGAGTACAACAGAGCTTTTACATGACCGTAAAACCTTGGGAGATACCGAAGCTTTGTTGGTGCTTCAAAAGCGAATTTCCGGACTGCAACTGCTGCGCTCGACATTGGGTGATGAGGCCATTGGCTACCGAGCTTGTGGTAGTTTGGAGCTGATTAGAAAGGACGCCGGTTACGAAATGCCATCCCAAGAAATCATTGCAGAAATCAACGAATGGGCTGCGCAAGCAACGCACACAGCACAAACGTTTAAAATAACTTCTTCAAGTGAACTTCAGGGAATTGATGCCACCAAAATCAATGGTGCAATTGCATCACCGCTTGAAGGAGCTTTGGACACCGGCAAAACAATGCTCGCTCTGCGGAACATGGCCCAAAGTCACGGAGTTCGAATTTTGTTAGGACTCAACGTCACCGATTGGGAAGCTGGGAACTCAGTCCATCGTGTGCAAATTCAGCGTCAAAAAGGGCTCGGATTGGAGGATTCGATCTGGATAAATACCCCAAGGGTTGTCATCGCAACGAACGCATTTGCTCAGGAGCTCATGCCTTCGCTTGATGTAATACCGCAGCCCAACATTGTTCTGGTCACTGCTCCCATAGAAAAACTAAAGTTCAATGGCACAGCACATATGGATGCGGGATACCTGTATGCGCGTAACATTCATAATCGCATGCTCATTGGAGGAGGACGGCACTGGGGGCTGGATAGCGAAGAAGAAATCATTCAAGCACTCAATGCCACGATGTGCAGCATTTTCCCATGTGCCCAATCAGCGGAAATCGAATACCAATGGACGGGGATTTTGGGCGTTGGGATGACCCGAAAACCCATTGTCAAACGAATCCGCCCCGGTTGCGTAGCCGCTGTGCGAATGGGAGGCATGGGAGTAGCCATTGGCATGCAATTGGCCAAGGAAAGCGTCGATCTTCTGATTGCAGAATGATACAATTGTTGTTGTCTTCGTAACCTTTTTGAAGGCACTCGCGTAAAGGGTCAAGATGAAATGTCACATTAAGACCCTCTATATCATGCGAACAGCATACACCACATTTACGCTGGCAGCCTCCCTCTTAATCGGATCAGGCGCCTTTGCACAGACCGGATTCACTCTGGTCACTGGCCCCACAAGCTTTACAGGAGCATCCAATCTAGAAGATGGAATTCAAGTGGGTTCGTCTGGCATGTACGCCACTCAATTTGCAGTCATTACAGATGTACTTCCCTTTCTTTCCGCCGATGCTCAAATGAACTGGGGTGCGCTGGGTTTGACTTCTTCAAAGCGACAGAATGAAATCTCTCAATGGTACGGAGTTGGTGCAGGTCTGCGCCTCCATCAGCCATATACGGAAGACCGAATCTTACAACCCTGGATCGGATTGGGTCTATCATTTATGCAGCAAAACAACTTTTCTGACCTCGCCAATGCAGAAGGCACCTCTTACTTTCATTGGGAAGATGGTCAGGTCTACGACATGCCGGAAAACGCTGAGAATGCTGAAGTACTGGCTTCATCCTTGGCTCCAGATCATAATTTTGAAACAAAAACAGCCTCGGAGCAATCTTTGGCAATTCCAATTCAATTGGGTCTCAACTTGAACTTGTCTCCTCGCATTTATGCCAGTGCATCATTTGCTGTTTTAGCCGGTAAAGAAGCCAGCTTAGATCCCCGTCCGGGATACAATGACATGATTACTACGGCTCAGGCTGGTTTGGGAATCCGAATTGGAAAAGCCTATGGTGAACCTGAAGTTGAGTATCCTGAAGAATGGTTGTTGATTGGAGATGACGCAGACTTAGACGGCATCATGGATAAACGTGATCGCTGTCCAGGCACTCCTGAAAATGCACCGATTGATAAGCGAGGTTGCCCAACTGACTCCGACAAGGACGGAATTGCAGACTACCTCGACATCGAACCATTCTCAGCACATCGTCGCGTTAACGCTCAAGGGGTAGCGCTCACAGAAGAACAATGGGCTGTCGCCATGGCTCCGCAAAAGCAGACCCAAGATGCATTTCAGAAAAACTTTTTACGGGTTGACTCCGAGGGCGCAACGAACGTTGTAACACCCGTTGATGCCAACGGCCGCACGCCTGCTGAATTGCGCTTGCTGAAGGCCTTTGGCTCCGAAAAATCGACCACAACAGTCAAAGCAAAGCGCTCGACTGCGATTCGAGCAGCCAAGCCAGCTTCAAAAGATCTGAGCGATGACTTTGGGAAACAAACCGGATTGTCCAATTACACAGCAGTGATGCCGGCCTTGCGCCCAAGTTTCCGTGTACAATTGGCTAAAGACATTCGCACACTAGACATGAACGAGGTAACACCCTTGTTGGTAAAGGGCGATGTTGTTCAAAAGTTTGACAATTCAAGCGCTATGTGTTTCGTTTCCTCTGGAACTCTTGACTTGAAGCGAGCTGAAGCTATGGAGCAAGAACTTCATACAAGTGGTTTTGAAGATGCTCACATCATTGGTGAATTCAACGGTCGTTTGATGAGCCTAGACGCTGCTAAAGCCCTGCAAACGTCTTGGGAATCGACAGCTGCGCGGATGAATTGATCAATGCACTTCATCCCTGACATTCCAAAAAGCCACACCTTCCGGTGTGGCTTTTTCATTTGAAATTGGATTCATTCAAATGGATTCGAAAATGGCATCTGCCACCCGGATGCCGTCCAACGCAGCGGAAAGAATCCCCCCGGCATATCCACCTCCTTCGCCACATGGAAACAAATTCAACACCTGTGGATGACTCAAATTCTCGGGATCCCGGGGAATCCGCACTGGACTCGATGTCCTCGATTCAGGAGCGACCAAAACAGCTTCCGCATTTAAAAAAGCGGGCATGCGCTCCACAAAAGTCTGGAGACCTTCGCGCAATGCCTTTGAAATCAAGGGAGGAAGTATTTCGTGCAAGTTGACCACTTCCACTCCCGGCAAATAAGATGTTTTTGGAAGGTCTTTTGAGGGGGTATCGTTCAAAAAATCCACCAATCGCTGAGCAGGAGCTTTCTGTGTTTGACCTGCTGCTTCCCAACACGACTTTTCCACAGCATGTTGGAAATGTAACCCCCCGAGAGGGCCGGAATAACCCAAAGCCTCCCAGTCAGAAGGTTCCAACTGAACCACCATTCCTGAGTTGGCGTAAGGATTGTTTCTTTTGGACGGTGACCATCCGTTCGTAACGACCTCGCCATCTTGTGTTGCACAAGGTGCTATGATACCGCCCGGACACATGCAGAATGAGTGCACACCTCTTCCAGAAGCCTGACATACCAATCGGTACGATGCCGGCGGAAGCCAATGACCTCGCTCCTCTGTATGGTACTGAATTTGATCAATCAACGTTTGTGGATGTTCAATGCGCACGCCCATCGCAAAAGGCTTCGCACTCAATTGCACGCCTTTTTGATGCAACAGCTGAAACACATCCTTGGCACTGTGTCCTGTTGCCAAAATCAAGTGAGCACAACGCGCTTGAATTTCATGCTGAGTGGCCAAATCCAACCAGACAACGGACTCGATGGCTCCTGAATCCGATTTAAAATCTACCAATCTACAGCCAAAGTGAATGATGCCACCAGCATCCAAAATCGTTTCACGCATCGCTTCAATGATGCCCGGGAGTTTGTTTGTGCCGATGTGTGGGTGAGCCTCCACCAAAATATCCCTGTCAGCTCCATGCTGCACCAACAATTCCAACGCTGCTCGAATGTCTCCTCGCTTATGACTTCGTGTGTATAGTTTCCCATCGCTGTAGGTACCTGCTCCTCCTTCTCCGAAACAATAATTGGAATCCGGATCGACTTTGTGTTCTCTGTAAATCTGAACCAAATCACGGCGGCGTTGGCGCACAGGCTGACCTCGCTCGATAATGATGGGGCGCATCCCGTTGCTGATGCACTGCAAAGCCGCAAAAAGTCCCGCAGGACCGGCTCCCACGATGTGCACCTCTACGGCGTCGACAGGAACAGCAGGGAAAACAACTTTCTCTACTGACCTCGCCGGCAACGCAACACCATTTTCTGCAGCCTCAACACTCCAAACAGCCCGAACAACTCGTTGACGAGCGTCGAGATTCTTGCGCAAAACGCGAAACTCTCCCAATCGTTCCAGTGGCCAAACCAACGCCTCGGCAACGGCTTCCCGCACCCGAGCAGGATCGATGGTGACTTCAGCTGGCATCCTCACCTCGACCAAGCTCACGGGCCCTGCAGCTGGCTTCCGCTTCGCCACTGGACGCTTGCGACCATGATTGGGCTTCGAATGCCTGTGTTTCTGATTGGACATGGGGCGAAGATAATCTCTTGCCATCTGTATACGGTGACGCAGAAGACCACTTACCTTCGTGACACGATGACGGATCCAAATCAATTTCCACATAACCCGCTCTCGTTTGATCGCAAGGCGCTCAGCGATGAGGAAATTCGGCAACTATTCAGCCAAATACTCCTGCCGCGGATGATTGAAGAAAAAATGCTAAGCCAGCTGAGGCAAGGTAAAATTTCAAAGTGGTTCAGTGGTATGGGACAAGAAGCGATTTCAGTGGGCGCTGCCGCAGCGCTAGAAACTGACAACTTTATCTTGCCAATGCATCGGAACTTGGGCATTTTCACAACCCGTGGCGTCACTTTAGATCGGCTTTTCTCGCAATTTCAAGGCAAGGCCAATGGCTTTACGAAGGGCCGCGATCGATCCTTTCACTTTGGGTCACGAGAGCATCACATTGTTGGAATGATATCGCACCTTGGTCCGCAACTCGGAATTGCTGACGGCATTGCATTGGCTCAAAAGCTTGATAAATCGGGAAGAGCGACGCTGGTTTTCACAGGAGATGGCGGAGCGTCTGAAGGTGATTTCCATGAAGCTTTGAACGTTGCGGCAGTCTGGCAATTGCCTGTTATTGTTTGCGTCGAAAACAATGCTTGGGGGCTATCTACCCCGTCAGATGAGCAATTCAAATTCGAACACTTTACCGACAAAGCCATTGGCTACGGGATTCCAGAAGAAGACGCGCTTCAGGTAGATGGAAATGATTTACTGGCAGTATATCATGCCGTCAAAGACGCCGCCGAAACCATACGAGATCGCCCTCGACCGATTTTGATTGAGTTCAAAACGTTTCGAATGCGCGGGCACGAGGAAGCTTCAGGCACGAAATACTACCCCGATGGTCTCATTGAACATTGGGGGCAGGTCGACCCCGTAGATCGCTTCACCGATTGGGCAAAAATGCATGGAATAATCGACGACGCTTTCATCGAGGCACTGAGGACAGAACACAGCCAAACCATCAAAAGCGGGTTGAAATCCGCTGCGAATGAACCGGAGATAGACACCTCCGTATCTGTTGAGATTGCCGACCGTTTCGCCAAAGTCCCCCATTCCCAGTGGCCGAGCTTGACCGACCTCGAACCAAGCAATCGGGAGTTGCGCTTGATTGACGCAATTCAGGAGGGACTCGGCCAATCCATGGAAGCTTTCCCAGAATTGGTGCTGATGGGGCAGGACATTGCTGATTATGGGGGCGTCTTCAAAGTCACAGAGGGATTTGTCGAACGCTTCGGAAAGGATCGTGTCCGCAACACTCCCTTGTGCGAATCGGCCATCGTGGGCGCAGCCCTAGGCTTGAGCATCTCGAACAAGAAGGCCATGATGGAGATGCAGTTCAGCGATTTCGTAACGGTAGGTTTCAATCAAATCGTGAACAACCTCGCCAAGATTCACTGGCGTTGGGGACAAAATGCAGATGTCGTGGTCCGCATGCCCACAGGAGGCAACGTAGGCGCAGGTCCTTTCCACAGCCAATCCACGGAAGCGTGGTTCTTCCATGTGCCAGGTTTGAAAATCGTTTACCCGTCATCCCCAGAAGACGCGAAAGGCTTGCTTTTGAGGTCATTCGAAGATCCAAACCCTGTCTTATTCTTCGAACACAAATTCCTGTACCGATCGCTCTCTGGTTCCGTTCCAGAACAGCCATACTCCGTCGAATTGGGTAAGGCCAAAGTGACGCGCACCGGAGACGACCTAACCATCATCACTTACGGATTGGGAGTGCAATGGGCGGAAGAAGTTGCGCAAAACCATTCAGAACATTCGATTGAAATCATCGATTTAAGAACCCTTCTGCCGTGGGATGAATCTTTGGTAATGGAAAGCGTAAGAAAAACCAACCGAGCCCTTGTTCTGCACGAAGACACTATGACGGGCGGAATTGGCGCAGAAATCGCCGCGCGCATTCAATCCGAATGTTGGCATGACTTGGATGCTCCTGTCGGTCGCGTTGCTGGCTTGGACACGCCTTTCCCCTTCGCCCAAAACTTGGAAACGCAATTCTTAGCCAATCATCGCCTCGCCGATGCTGTCAAAGAACTCTTAGAGCGCTGAGGAGACAGGTTTCATTATCTGGCTTATTTGGAGTTGATGGATTTTCAGCATACTTTGGAAGGCACTGCAAACATATTTTGGCATGCCGTGCTCATCGACTCATGATTCCTGTTCACCACATACAACGAGCCATTCACAGCTTCTACGCAGAAGTAACAGAGCGCTCTTTGCAATTGGCACTCCGTTATCCGGACCAACGGGTGTTTGCCGAAAGAACAGCTCGCAAGGGCAATGAGCGCCTCGCACATTACATCGGAATTTTGAAATCCAGTGACTGGGCATCTGCTGGACAAGCCGCCCTGCAGCAACTCTGTCGAGACGCGGAAGCAGATAGTTTAGATTTCCTCGGCGCACTTCAGCAGGAAGAGAACAAAGCCCAGCATAAGCATCACTCTGCCACAGATTAAAATCCATTGGATGATCGCTAAATTGAAAATTAGCGGCCGCGCATTTTCATCATTTGAGGGTTGCGAATCGCCGCTTCAACCTGTTTGATGTCTTTCTTCAAAACACCTTTTGGATCCAGTCTTTTGCATTCAACTAGGAGAGCCTTGGCCAATTTTGGTTTGCGCTTTGCCGAGGCGACAACGGCAAGGTTCAGTTTCACAGCGGCTTTATCATGGTCCTGCTTCAATCCAATATCAAGCGCCTGTTTGAGCAATTGCTCCGCCTGATTCATATTCTGTTCCATCGCCAAACTTCCCGACAAAAAATACCAATAACCTCTGCGTCTAGCCCAGAGATGGTTGGGATTCACACGTCCCAGCCATTTTCGCGCATCTTCCATTTTCTGCTGACGCAAACTGACGAATGCCATTAGCAAGCGCATGCTCTGAAGTGTCATCAAAACAATCAAAGTAGTCACGAGTACCATTCCCACACCGCTCCCAATGTATCCCTCTGTGAAGAGAAAAACGGAGTACGCCAGACTTGCAAGAGCGAGAGGAATTTTTATGAGTCGGGTATCCATAGGTGGTGTTAATTTTGGTGCAAATTTATTGCATCTATGGTTTGGAAAACATTGAATTCTGACGAAGATTGGGGAAATGCAGTTGCAGCCTCTCACGACACCCCCATTGTCGTATTCAAACACAGCACGCGATGCAGTGTAAGTCGCATGGCGTTGAAGATCATTGAACAACAGTGGGATTTGCCTGATAAAATCGACGCATATTTGCTTGATTTGCTTTCAAACCGAAACATCAGCAACGCGGTGGAGAATGAAATGAAAGTGCAGCATCAGTCTCCCCAATTGTTGTGCATTCGGGATGGAAAATGTGTTTTTCATTCCAATCATGGCAACATCGACCCTGTCGAGGTGAAGCCCTACCTTTGAGTATGAATTCGATCATAAAGCTGCGCATCATCATGGACGCGACGGAAGATATTTTTCGGGACATCGAAATCGACTATCATGCGCCATTGATGCATCTGCATTTGGCAACACTCGATGCTTTTGAGTGGAGCGATGCGCATGAAATGGCCTCCTTTTATAAGAGCAATGAAAGTTGGGATCGCGGAGATGAATATCCTCTGATGGCGATGTCGCCGGATCTTCCTTCAATGGAGACCGCCACCATCAAAGACTTGCTTCCAAATGAAGATAGCAAGGGGCTTTATGTCTACGATTACCTTCGAATGTGGTGCTTCTATGTTGAACCCCTGGCAATCTCCGAGCCCAAAGAAGATGGATCGTATCCAAGCTTGGTGGTCGAATTTGGAAAAGCGCCTGACCCGATGAGCAAAGAACCGGAGGGATTGGACGACCCTGCCTTGATGGATGCGCTTTTTGACGAAGTAGACCCCCCTTTACAAACCAGAGGCGCAGAATCAACAGGAGATCCTGAGTTGGACGACTACCTCAATGATGATGCAGGTGAAGATGATGCGTTGGGCAGAGATGAAAACATCGACGATTACCGCGGCCAATTCTGATTCCAATTCATGGCTTCAGTATCGACTACGGCAAACGCATTGCAACAAGGCGAACGACCTTTGTTGGTGACCATTGTAGGTCCTACAGCTGTTGGAAAAACAACGTGGGCGATTGCAATTGCAAAAGCGCTCGGATGTGAAATCATCAACGCAGATTCTCGGCAAATTTTCCGAGGAATGCCCATTGGAACAGCGCAACCGACGAAGGCTGAACGAGCGGCCGTAAAGCACCACTTCGTTGATTTTGTAGACGTAGACGATCATTACAGTGCTGGACAATTTGGGACAGCTGCAGCCAATTGGCTCTCCGACTGGTTCCAAACACACAGAACCGCTGTGATGGTTGGCGGCAGTGGATTATACGTGAAGGCAGTCATCGAAGGGTTGGATGATATGCCTGCCGATCTCACGGTTCGCCAAGAACTCAACGATCGCGTGCGAAAATCAGGAATAAAAAGCTTGGCCGCTCAACTTGAAACGCTAGATCCCGTTCATGCCCGTAAGATGGATCTACAAAATCCACAACGAGTGATACGTGCACTCGAAGTGTGCCTCTGTTCTGGGAAGCCTTTTTCTTCCTTTCACAAGGAATCTGTTGCCGAGAGAAATTTTGATGTACTGACCCTCGGTCTTGAAATGGACCGTGCCATGCTTTTGGACCGAATCAACCAACGGGTCGATGCAATGGTACAGGCTGGAATCGAAAGTGAAGCGAGAACGCTCCACCCCAAAGCTCATCTGAATGCGCTGCAAACTGTCGGATACCGCGAGTGGTTCGAATGCTTCGATGGTCAATGCTCGCAAATCGAAGCCATTGAAAGAATTAAAATCCACACACGTCAATTTGCCAAGCGCCAGATGACCTGGTTTAAGAAAATGGAGAACATTCAATGGGCAAATGCATTTGATAAAGCAGCAATACAGAATACCGTGCTAGAGGCCTGCGAAAAACGCCAATGGCAATTGCACGCCCCATTCGATTGCCTTGATTGAAAAGCAATGAGCATCAAACGGTCATCCGATACAAGGTCTGAAAACCGCACAGCGGTGAAAAGAAGTGCGATGAAAGCGTTCGATGAACAGACGGCAAAGGACCTTGAGTTTGATGCCATTCGGACGTTGTTGTTGCACCACTGCCAAAATCCTAGTACCGTTGCTCGAGCTAATGCGTTGCACCCTCTCGATCGCCAGAAACTTTGGCAAAATGAGTTAGAGCGAACCAAGGAGATGTTGGAAATCAAGCGAGAAGGCAATGGTTTTCCTGCGGTTGGTTGCGACGAAATTGGTTCTGATAATGACCGGCTCGCAGTGCGTGATTCTGTGCTTGACGAAGCCGGATTTTACCGGCTCAAAACAGCTTCGCAGACCGTAAATGATGTAATCGCCGCGCTGGAAGACTGCGAACAGGTGAGCCCGCGATTGGTAGAACTCACGGCCAATGTATTTCACACAACAGAAATCATCGAAAGCATCGATGCCGTCTTTGATGCCAAGGGTCAAGTGCGCAGCAATGCGTCATCGAAGTTGATCCACATTCGCGAAGAAATGGTACGGTTGCGCCGAGCAATCAATCGGCAGTTTCTGAAAGACCTGAAACGATTCAAGGAAAGAGGATGGCTAGCAGATACGAACGAAGGCTACATCAATAATCGCCGCGTGTTAGCTGTCAACAGCACTCACAAGCGCAAGGTGACCGGAACAGCACTCGGACAATCCAAAAATGGAACCATCACTTTCATCGAACCTGCGGCCAATGTGTCGTTGAATTTCGAAATGGAAATGCTCATCGACGACGAGCGAAAAGAAATCTTGCGAATCCTGCGAGCACTCACCGCTCAAACTCGAAAACACCTGCCACTGTTCCGGGCCTATCACACTCTTCTCGTGGAACTGGATTGGATTCGAGCAAAGGTCCAATTGGCCGTCGAAATGGATGCCGACATGCCGGGACTGAGAAAGGACTGTAGTTTTCACCTCATCCGGGCTTACCACCCGCTGCTGGCAATGCAGAATCAGTTAAACGAAGTGCACACAGAACCACAAACCATTGCCTTATCGAAGAAGGAGAGGATGCTCGTCATTTCTGGACCGAACGCTGGAGGAAAGTCCATCGCACTCAAAACGGTCGGATTGCTGCAGGTCATGCTCCAAAGCGGTCTTCTCGTGCCCGTGCATCCAAACAGTGAGATGGGCAGCTTCGAAACCATTCTTACTGACATCGGCGACAATCAAAGCATTGAGAACCAACTGAGCACCTATAGCTATCGACTGAATCGCATGCGAAGTTTCCTCGAAATCGCCAATTCAAAATCGCTGCTTCTTCTCGATGAATTTGGAACAGGATCTGATCCAGAATTGGGCGGAGCTTTGGCTGAAGTTTTCTTCGAAGAACTCTATGCACGAAAAAGCTACGCTGTAATTACGACGCACTACGCGAACATCAAAAGCCGAGCGGCGCAAATGGAGCATGCCATCAATGGAAGCATGCGATTCGATCGCGATTCATTGCAACCGTTGTTCAAATTGGACATTGGACCACCAGGAAGCTCATTTACGTTTGAAGTTGCGAGCATCAATGGCATCAGTGAAACGTTGATTCAACGGGCGAAAGGAAAGCTCGACAAACGCAAAGTTCGGCTGGATGAGTTGATTTCGGAACTTCAGAGCGAAAAGAATACCCTGGCCAAGGTGACCGACCGCAACCTGCGCAAGGAACTACAGTTAGAGACACTCAAGCGCGATCTCGAGCGCATGGAAGCGCACTTAGAAGAACGCAACATCAGTCAACAAGGCATTGCCGAGGAACAGAATGCAGCCTTGCACCGTGGAAGAAAGCTGCAGCAATTCATCGATCGTTACGATGCCGGCAGCAAAAACAAGCCCCTTTTTCAAGACATTTTAAAGTACTTGGCAATGGAGCAAGCCAAGCGACTGGAAGCACAAGAAGCGAAGAAAGCAAAGCAAAAAGCCTCACTTGCAAAGGCTGCAAAACGTCGGCCTAAGCACTTCACAGACCGCATCAAAATAGGCTCGAAAGTCCGCCTCAGAAATGGCGGAAAAGAGCGAGGAGAAGTCATTGCCATGGATGCAAAAAAAGCAACCGTAATGTTTGGGGCTTTCCGCACCAAAGTGGAATTTGACCGCCTCACTTGGGTGGCCCACTGATAGCGCCACTTCGATTCAACTCTAATCAGGGATTATTCAACTAAAAATTTCCGAGTCGCAGATGCACCTCCTTCTGTGAAAAGCGTCAGGAAATACATCCCTGAATTCAAACCAGCGAGAGAGACCGCAGGCGTGGACATGTTGCGGACATTGGCTGTGAGTACACTTCGCCCTGCCGCGTCGAAAATGCGAATCTCCGAAGCTTGAATCTCACCCGACCAATCGATGTACAATTGCTCGCGTGCTGGATTGGGAAGCAATGACCACTCGTTTTCCATTAGCCACAGTTCCTCCAATTCCACAGCGCCGCATACCGTTTGCTCAGCGCAAGGACTTTCCTCTTCCGTCACGTAGCTGCCATCTAAAACCTGTTGGCCCGTAGCCAACGGATCCAAGAACGCTTCGAGTTTTTCATCATCCGATATCGGATTGTTCCCATCCCAGTGAAAACTCATCTTACCGTAAAAATCAGGAGCGTAGGGAGACTCACAAAACGAAGCACCACCCGTCAAGGTTCCGACGATGCGGCCTTCTTCATCGAACAATGGTGAACCTGAAGATCCTCCTTCGGTGACACCGTGTTCTGTAACAGTTTCTTCCCAATAGACCCGCCAATGCGCGCCGGGGAAATACGTACTGCTATTTGCCAGATTCGTCGTATACGTTGAAATCTTCTTTCGGTCCCCAGAAGGATGGTGAATGCCAACGCCGGATGTTGAAACCGAACCGCTGACATCCCAACCGGCGTAAAAAGGAGTCCACGAATCGAAAATGGGATCCTCAACTTCCATCAACAGAAAATCAGATCCATTGATGTTCCCCCCCGCAGAAATATCATCGGAATACGTGAGCAACGTCACTCCAGTGCGGGCATGGGAGTTAAAGCTAGCAGTTCCGCCACAATCAAAGTATTCGTAATTGTACCGTACTTTCATGAATCCCCAATCAGACTCAGACATGTCGTCAGCGCAGTGAAAAGAACTCAGCAAAAGTTGTCGGCAGTCTAGTGCTGTATTATTGACCATTGCGCCTGAGCATAAATAGATTCCTCCTCCCATGGAGATGCGCAGTCGCACCACTGCATCCCGTTGACACTGCCAATCATCTCCTTCCGGACACATCACGTCCACCTGGCATGGATCCGATCCTCGGTTATTTTCACTGAGCAAGTCGTATTCTCCATCCAACCATAGCATCCGAAAAAAGAAGCCCACACCCGAAATATGCAAGTCCGGCGCACCAATGGTTCCGACGGGTTGGGTGTAAGCAATGACTACCTGCTCGCCCGGTATCTCGCCACTCACCCATCGACCGTGATCATTGTTCTCGCGGTAATCCACAGGACCTTCCACGAAATCTTCGGAAAAGCGTCCTTCTTCGGATCGAAAATTCAACTGACCCCCAACAGGCAAGTGAAAATCGTCAAAATAGATGCAAAGAGCTGGGGCGTTTTCCACGCTCACTTTCAGCGTCCATTCCTCGGTTTCTGAATCTGACTGAAAAGTGGCCTCTTCAAAAAAGTTCCAATCTGCAGGCAATACCTCTCCTTGCATCGTCTTCCCCGAATGCTCCTCCTGCCAGAAAGCCCTCATCCACAGCTGCTCCACATTGGGAGATTCAAGGGTCAATTCAGCCACAGACTGCGCAAAAATCTGAAAAGGCAGTACAATCCAAAAACCCACCATGAAAATCCAATTCATCGCTTTCTTCATGAAACAAAGCTAAATCGTTTTCAACGAAATCCATTGGGGAAAATTGGGGCAATTTTGAGTGGATTAAAACGTCCCGAGCGGTAACTTGTTCTTCGATATTTACGAGAATCACAAAACCCATCAACATGCAAAGATTGTTGGCTGCTATAGCCTTATCACTGTGTTGCTTTTTCACCGCCTCTGCGCAAACCTCAAACCCAGGGCGACTTAATTCAGAGCAATCGAGCAATTGGGAAAGCCAGGGCAATAAACTCCAGTCCCTGCTCTTCCACATTGAGAACATGTATGTCGAAGATGTGGATTTTGAATCCATTGTCGAAACGGCCATTGTGAATATGCTGGAGGAAATGGATCCACACTCGGTTTACATTCCCGCGGAAGACCTGCAAGCAGCCGACGAACCGCTCAACGGAAACTTTGAAGGAGTAGGCATTCAATTCAACATTTTCAAAGACACGATCATGGTGGTATCTCCCATTTCGGGAGGTCCTTCGGAAAAGCTCGGCATCATGGCAGGAGACCGCATTGTAACTGTTGATGGAGAAATGGTCGCTGGCATTGGCGTGACCAATAAAGACGTCCAAAGGCTTCTCAAGGGACCAAAAGGGACCTTGGTAACAGTCGGAATCAAACGTGGTAACGAGTCTGACCTAATCACCTTTGAGATCATTCGCGATAAAATCCCGATCTATTCGGTGGATGCGTCATTCATGGTAACCCCAGAGATTGGATACATAAAAGTCAATCGCTTCGCGAAAACCACCATGACAGAGATGTACAGTGCCTTTCTCAAACTGAAGCGCGCAGGCATGAAAGATCTCGTATTGGATTTGCAAGGCAACGGCGGGGGTATGTTGCGAACTGCGATTCAAATGGCAGATGAATTTCTATCCGAAGACAAATTACTCGTTTACACAGAAGGGCGCATGTTCCCTCGAGAAAATACCCGAGCACGAATTCCAGGACGTTTCGAAAAGGGACGATTGGTTGTTTTGATAGATCAAGGCTCTGCCTCGGCTTCTGAAATTGTATCAGGCGCCGTTCAAGATTGGGACCGCGGCCTCATCGTCGGCAGGCGAAGTTTTGGAAAAGGACTGGTGCAACGCCCTGTTCGACTCACCGACGACAGTGCCGTCCGTCTAACCGTCCAGAAATACTATACACCTGCGGGCCGTTGCATTCAAAAATCCTACGAAGAAGGGGTTGAAGAATACAGAAAAGAGAAATACCAGCGGTTTGAATCTGGCGAATTGATGAGCATGGACAGTTTGGAATTGCCTGACAGTCTCAAATACGCCACTCGAATTACAGGTCGCACAGTGTATGGCGGTGGCGGTATTTTACCAGATGTATTTGTGCCGCTCGACACAACAGATAACTCCGCCTACTTTTCAAGCATCCTCCGAAAAGGATTAGACAGTCGTTTCGCCCTGAGTTATGTGGATTCACTGCGCACCGAATTGGAATCCGAGTTTCCGACCGAAGATGAATTCATGGAGAAGTTTGAAGTGGATGAAGCCATGTCCGCAGACTTTCAAGAATTCTTAACCGCTGAAGGCATCGAATGGGATGCTGACGGCTGGAAGCGGTCTGGGAATGCCATCACCTTGCGCTTGAAAGCGATGATTGGACGCAACCTCGTTGAACCGAGTACTTTTTACCGCGTCATTTCCGGTTTGAACGAATCACTTCAAAAAGCGGTTACAATACTAGAAGACGGCACGTTTGACCAATCGAATCTTGCCCATGATACTTTTTGACTCAATCCGATTGCATTGTAATTTTACCCCATAACTTCAGATGAAACCAATGAACTTCAAAACACTATTGATCGGCGGCGTCGCTTTTCTAGCATTTGGATGTGCGGAAACTCCAAGCGAGGACAAAGCCATTTCCCGACCGGCAAACAGCGAGGCTGATTCACAGGATATTCCAGTCAACACTAGCCCTGGACAAACCAGCAACTTCGATCCTGCGAAACAACAGGCCGCTGTTCCTGCAGGCCCAACGACCACGGTCACTTTCGCATCATATGATCACGACTTTGGCACATTGGATGCCGGGGAATCAGTGACTCACATGTTCGAATTCACGAACACTGGTGATGAGCCGCTGCTACTCGACAAATGCAAAGGATCTTGTGGGTGCACCGTTCCAAAATGTCCGAAAGAGCCAATCGCTCCGGGCGAAAAGGGCCAAATTGAAGTGAAATTCAACTCCAAAGGGAAGAAGAACAAGCAGACCAAGAAGGTGACAATCAATGCCAATACTGATCCAGGACAAACCTTTTTGACGATCACGGCGTTTGTCAACCCTCCTGTTGAAGGATAATCAATTCTCATGATTGCCTCAGGCTTCATGTTCAGAAAGGTCCTGCGATGCAGGGCCTTTTTTTTCTTCAGTGCATTGCTGTCCTTTATGATCTGCGAAGGAGGCGTTGCTCTTTCGCAGCCAACCATTGGGCCTGTCTCCGGCGAAGCCTTGTACTACGAAGTGACTTATGAGTGGGGACCGATTTACTTGGAAGTTGGCGAAGTAATCTTCACAGCATACTCAAAGCCCGAAAACACTCTGATTGAATTAGATTCTATAGAAGAGAACGTTCAGCCTCATTGGGAATTTGTTGGATGGGGAACATCAAAGCCCAATTGGGATTGGTTCTACCCTGTGAATAGCGCATATACCAGTGCGACCGATAGCGTATTAAAACCTGAGGTTTTCAGCCGAATTGGGCGTGAAGGAAGGCACCGATACAACCGCTCTTACACCCGAAACATGCCGGATTGCATGGCGTTGAACTGCATCGATGGAGAGTTGGAAGATTCATCCATTTGCCAACCTGATTCAGCGGAGGAATTCAGAGATGTGCTCAGCGCCATTCACTGGTGCCGCCAGCTTCCGTGGTCTACCTTCGAGCTCGGAGATGTTATTGAGATGAATTTATTGTTGGATGGCGAAGTTCATAGAACAACATTGGAATTCTGGGGAGACGTTAAACATCATTCCAAATTTTGGCCCGATTCCGTCGCATGCTGGGAGTTCCATCCCACCTTAATCGATGGAACCGTGTTCAAACCCGGTGATGAAATGAAAGTCTTCATGACGGCAGATGACCAGAGGTTGCCCGTATACATTGAGACAGAACTCATCATTGGCGCCGCTAAAATACACTTAGCGCAACATCCGATCTACGATAATGAGGCGTTCCAGGTTTTGCGAGATTCTTGCCGAGGTGTGACCCGTAACCTTGATTAAAAGCCGCGTTACAGACGCCAACCTACAGCCGCTGCGCACTTATTCCTTTAGAGATGAGAAACCGCCAACATTGAATACGGCATCAAAGCCTTGATCCCGCAAAAAATTGGAAGCCGCTTCACTGCGAACGCCCGAGCGGCAGTAACAATAAACCGGATCTTTCTTGTCCCATCCTTCGACCGCATTCGGAACCTCCCCATTCATCCAATCCGATTGAATCGCATTTGGCAGCATTCCTTCTGCGCATTCAGCTGCTGTCCGGCAGTCCAGAACTTTCCCTCCATTTTGGCGCAACGCCTCTTTGAATTCCGAAGGCGTCAAGTCAACTTTTGGTCCATAAAACATAATCTCCTTTTCAAACGAAACTACAAAAAGATTAATGGTTCCATTCGGGGCATCTGTCCCCCAATCCATCAACCACAAAGCAAACATGCATTTCCCTTCAATCTCTGCGTAATTTGCACACATGAACGCGCCTAGGAAACCCATTGGGTTTGCCCCCCCACCCATTGACGAAGACTCCATCCAAGCTGTGGAACGCGTATTGCGCTCCGGATGGATTACATCTGGACCTGAGCTGGCTCAATTTGAACTGGATCTCAGCGCATATCTTGGGACCGAACAGACGTTGTGCTTCTCGAGTTGGACAACAGCCTGCGAGCTCGCCCTGCGCTGGTTCGGAGTGGGTCCAGGCGATGATGTTCTGCTGCCCGCGATGACCTATGCCGCAACAGCGAACATTGTTTTGCATTGCGGAGCGCGCCCTGTTTTAGTTGATGTCGATCCTGTAGAGCGGGTGGTAACGCTCGAAACGCTCGAAGCGGCATGGACTCCGATGACAAAAGTCGTCATGCCAGTGGACCTCGCAGGCTGGCCTGTCGATTACGAAGCCATTTCAGATTGGCTCAAAAGCAAAACCATCTCTTCCGCCTTTCAGCCAAAAACCCCCATTCAAAAACAACTCGGTCGTCCACTATTCTTAGCAGATGCTGCCCATTCTCTTGGAGCCACCTACGCAGGACAACCCATCGGTAATCAAGCAGACATCACGGGCTTCAGTTTTCATGCCGTGAAAAACCTCACGACAGCGGAAGGTGGAGCATTGACTTTCGCATTGCCAAAAGAATTTCAATTGGATGAGATTGCTCACTGGTTTCGCACGATGTCGCTTCATGGCCAATCGAAAAGCGCCTTTGAAAAAACCAATGCGGGTCAATGGAATTATGATGTTTTACATGCGGGGTTCAAGTGCAATATGACGGATATTCAGGCGGCACTCGGACGTGCACAACTGAAAAAATACCCCGACCAATTGCGCCAACGCGAAATGCTAGCAAAAGCGTATCACCAAGCCTTTAGCTCGTATTCATGGTACATCGCTCCACCTTTGAAAGACGCTAAACGCATCTCTTCATTCCATTTGTTCTCGATGCGCATCAAAGGATTTAATCGAAAAATGCGGGATGAACTGATGGCTCATTTGAAGGAATATGGTGTGGCAAGCAACGTACACTTTATGCCTTTGCCACTTTTGAGTCTTCACCGAAATCGGGGAGAAAACATCTCCAACTATCCGAATAGCGCAAAAGCCTTCGAAGAACTCATCAGTTTGCCACTCCACCTCAATTTAAGCGTTGAAGACATTTACTACATCCGGGACGTGAGTGCTGGATTTATCGAAAATGCTCTAAAGCATGGCTAAACGAGTGTTTGACATTCTCAGCGCTTTCGTCGCATTGGTTTTACTCATTCCACTGCTTGTGGTGCTGGCCATCATTGTTCGTAGAGAAAGCGCGGGAGGTGCATTTTTCCGACAGACGCGGATTGGGAAAGACCAAAAGCCCTTTCAATTGCTGAAGTTTAGATCCATGCAATCCAATGCAGCTGGACCTTTGATTACTGAAGGCACCAGCGATGAACGGATCACCCGGTCAGGGCATTGGCTGCGACGAACAAAGCTCGACGAATTGCCTCAGCTTTGGAATGTACTGGTCGGTGACATGAGCATTGTGGGGCCGAGGCCTGAAGTACCAAAGTATGTGGCGATGTATGATGACAACATGCTCAAAGCGCTAGAGGTCAGACCAGGACTTACAGACCCCGCAAGCATCGATGCATTTGATGAAGGCGAAGAATTAATGGCTGCCGAAAATCCTGAAGAGCATTATTGCCAGGTGATTTTGCCGCGTAAAGTGCGCGCCCAATTGGATTACGCCAATCGGGCAAATCTAATCACGGATGGGCGGATAATCGCCCGAACGCTGCTCCGCATTCTCAAACACTGAGAGCAAGGGCTCGAACAACGCTAGAAACCGTTTCGAACGTTCCTCACCACTGGCCTCGCGTGTGGCAAACGCTACGTTACGCACCAACCTTTGAATGATTTCCATAGGGTGCGATGGCCTCCACTGGTGCACTGTTTCACCTTCCCCTACTCCAACCAAAAACTCAGAAACATCGTCTACGCCAATGACTGAACCGTGGCTATAGGGATTGATGTAAAATAGAATCCCCGACTGCCCTTTGGTCGCCACGGGATCATCTACATGTGCCACGTCACAATAAGCCAAGATGAAATGATTGGGCAAGCTCACCCCGCGAAGTGGGATTCCGAGCGATTGAGCAACAGAGAGGTACAAAATTCCCAAGCCGATGGGATTGCCTTTCTTTTCCTGCAGAACTCCGCTTGGAAGAGCCTCTAGAGGCACATGTGGCAAACGCCGCACGCTTTCCATGCCGTGCAGGCTAAAGAACACATGGTTCAAAATCCGCACTTGTTCAAGTGCGGTTTGCTCTTCGTTGAGCTCCAGCCAAATTTCCTTTTTCAAGGATTCAAACAGCTCATTTGATTGAATGACATCCCATGATGCGTCGGCGGCCGTATGGACCAACTGAACGCCTTTCCACAAGTCCATCCCTCCTTCATCCATCCATTCCTTGAGCGCCTCTTTCACATCTGTTTGCTGCAAACCTTCTTTGAGAAGTGCTAGGCGGCCATTGATGAGGGCATCATTGTCCTCGCTAGATGCAACTGTATCTACGAATGGCAAAACTTCCTTGCCTTTTGAGAGAAGTCGTTCTCGCACATGCGTATAAACGGTTTCATCCGGATCATCCATCAAAGCCAACAACGCGTGAATTTCAGAAATGCTCATATCAATCTGCTCTTGGGAGGTTTTATTTCATCTCCTCGGTGTCAAATCTAAATGCTGATTTTACTGTTGCGAGAAGTTAAAAAATCACTTTTCCAACTGGCTCTGTGGAATGCATCAGCTTCACTTTGCTTATCTTTCTTAAGTGAGTAAGACAAATAATCCCCTTATAGCTCGCTGGAATCCTGCAGTGCTCGATCAAAACAGGCTTTTTTACGCCCTCTGGTCTACCATGCTTTTTGTGATTCTAATCTGGGGCACATATTGGATCAATGAAGTTTATGCGCTAAACCTCAGGCGCTTTGGGAATCACCCCGGACAATGGGACGATTGGTCGGGCATATTTTCCTTCCCATTCCTACATGGTGATCTCGAGCATTTATGGAACAATACCGCGACCTTTTTCACGCTCAATGGAATGCTCTTCTACTTCTACCGCTCCATCGCGCTCCGCATATGGATGCTATTGTTCCTGAGCTCTGGCATTGGACTTTGGATTTTTGCCGCAGGAGGAAACCACATTGGCGCCAGCGGACTTATCTACGCCCTTGCTAGCTTTTTGTTCGTTTCTGGAGTGATTCGAGATTCCAAGCTTTTGCTCAGAGTCTCGCTCGTAGTAGCCTTCTTGTACGGAGGAATGGTCTGGTGGATGCTACCTGTGGACGGACACATTTCCTGGGAAGGCCACCTTTCGGGTGCCATTAGCGGGCTAGTCGCAGCCTTGCTTTTCAGAAATGCAGGGCCACTGGCAGACTTACCTGTTTTCAATCCTAATGAAAAGGACGAACCGCTTCCAGATTGGTGGGTCACAGCTCATCCTGAACACCCCGACGTTATTGCACTTCGAGAAGCAAAAAAGAAAGCATCCTCAATTCATACACACTCAACCTCAGAAAATGCCACGAGGATTGTCTATCACATTAAGAGGAAAGACGTTTGACCAACGTCGAAACTATCTCGGTTAAGCGTTGAGCATAACCGGCATCACGAGCATCAAGACATCCTCCCCCGCTTCTTCAGGCTCAGAAGGCTTAATGATTCCAGCTCTATTGGGAGCCGACATTTCCAACGAAACTTCAGCACTAGAGAGGTTGTTGAGCATGTCCATGAGGAATCTGCTGTTGAAACCGATCTCCATATCCTCTCCCGAGTAGCTGCAGTTCAATCGCTCATTTGCCTCATTCGCGAAATCTAAATCTTCCGCGCTCACATGCAACTCGCTTCCAGCTAATTTTAGACGCACTTGGTGAGTGGTTTTGTTCGCGAAAATAGACACCCTGCGTATGGCTTGTAAAAAGCTTTGACGGTTGATCACCATGCGATTTGGATTTTCCTTCGGAATAACCGCCTCATAATTGGGATATTTCCCTTCAATCAAGCGGCACACAATGGTGACATCTTCAAACTCAAAGCGCGCATTTGAATCCGTGTATGTCATGGTCACCTTTTCAGCGTGCGATGCGGCATTCTTCAACAGATTCAACGGCTTTTTTGGGACAATAAACTGCGCACCAGATGAAGCTTGCACGTCAGTACGCGCATAGCGCACCAGGCGGTGCGCATCCGTTGCGACGAAGCGCACGCTGTCCGGGTAAAACTCAAAGTAAATTCCGGACATCACAGGACGTAAATCGTCATTGCCCGCTGCAAACAACGTTCGATTGATGGCGGTGATCAGCGTATTTGCTTCAACACTCATCGCTGCGCCATCTTCGAGTGCAGGGGCTTGAGGAAATTCGTCTCCATTTGCGCCCGTGAGCTTGTATTTCCCAGCATCACTGGTCAACTCAATTGCCATGGTCGAGGGATCGATCTTGAAGGTCAATGGAATATCCGGGAATGCCTTGAGAATATCAAGCAACATTTTTGCAGGTACTGCAATGGCCCCTGTATCCTCTGTTTTCACTTCGAGCTTGGTGGTCATGGTCGTTTCAAGATCACTGGCTGAAATCACAGCAACGCCCGGTCCCAACTCAAAAAGGAAGTTATCTAGGATGGGCAGGGTATTACTGCTGTTGAGCACTCCGCTCAAGGATGATAAGTGGCGCAACAATTGGCTGCTGGATACGATAAAATGCATGGACTTTATTTGTACCTCAAAGATGCCCCAACAACTCGCTTCTCGGAAGCTTGCACCCTTGAATATTTTTCCACACTTGATGAACCATTTTCTGCCATTATTCAACAAAAGAAGCTAAATTGTCGACATGAATAACAACCTCTACAGCAGCGCTCTAACGTGCTTTTTTGTTCTCTTCACAGCCCTTGGATTCGCTCAATCAGACGCGATTCAGCCCGATTTCTTGAACATCCACATTACACAGACCACATCAAGAGTAGAACTCTCGCAAATGCAAAAAGACATGAGTGCGTACAACATTGGATTCAGATACGATCTGATTCAATGGAGCAACGATGAATTGCAGAGCATTCGCTTTGCAGTGCGCCTTCCAGATGGAACAATGCGCCGCAATGTCTACGAAGCCATCGATTCAGAGACCGATATTTGGATTCGTTTGGAAGGAGAAGGTGCCGAACGCATTTTCTGTGCAGGAAGTCAATGCGAGTAATATCACTTTTCTGATGCTTCTTGATTTGCAATCCTGCTGATTGGAGTAGATCAATCCAAGCACCACACAGGGTAAACTCGTCCCATGGAGGACAAAACTAAACCTCGCTCGGCCTAAACTCGGGAAGTTTAACCATGTCCCGAATAATCGTTGAGGCGATGCAAAGAATTTTGTTGCTTGGTCCCTTAGAATGTGGAGGCCTATTCACGCAATGTGCGATTGTAACTTCTCGAGACTGACCCATGATTGATCCTTATTGGTGAGGTAAGAACCGAACCAAGGTTGTGTTTCCTTAAAGTCGGTAATGCCAATGAGTCCCGTGACGTTTGCTCCAAAAAATGAAGCGAGGTGCATTGCTCCGCTGTCATTTGTTATCACGTGTTCTGCACGACGCATGACAGAGGCGGCCATTGTTAAACTGGTTGACAAAACATCTGTTTTTGGAAAATCTTTCCGAAATCTCATTTCGTCTTGAGGAGAGACGATGCCTATGATTTTTTTGTCTTTGTAGGTGTCTATAAATTCCCGCCAAAGCGGCCATTCTTTATTGACACCATGATGGCGGTTCGTCGCATACGGGCACACGGCCAAAAACGATCCTTGAACCATCTTCGAAAGGAGCGCATCAGCCTTGCTGATGCACTCGTGACCTAGCGGAATAAAATTCAAATCACGACCAAGCACCCTGCGCTCGCGGTAAAACGGACGTCCCAATTCGAAGTATTTTTCGACGCGGTGAAGGTCGTCGCTTTCATTCTTCACCCGTTGTGAGCATAACGAATGATAGCCGGTCGTTGGAAGCCATGCAAGCAGCGGTGGAATCAATGCTGACGAAGAAGGTGGGCATACAAGAACATTTGAAAATCCACCTCGACGGTATTGATCGGCCAGCCAACGTTTGTTCTTAACTCGGTCATCTGAGACCATTTCAAAATTGGTCTCAGAAAAAATGTCCGCAACCCAAGCATGCCCGAAACAAGTGAAGTCCAAACCTTCATCAGCCAAGGCAGAGAGCAGCGGGTAGGTCATCAATGTGTCTCCCAACCAATTAGGAAGTCGAATTGCCAACCGCCCATGGGCACTTGAAGTCGACGATTTTTGATTTGCTTTGACTGGCATTCTGCGAAGATATATGGTTCACACTTGAAGTCTTAACTTGCACCATGAGCCGATGGATCGGAATTGATTTTGGAACCGCGAGAACAGGCCTTGCTTATACAGATGGCTCGGGTAAAATGGCATTCCCTTTCAAAACTGTATCCACATCAGACGTGCTGAACATACTGGATAAACTGGTCAAAGAAACGCCATGTGCGGGGTTCGTCTTAGGCTTGCCAAATGCTTGGGGATTGAACTTGCAAATCGGTGACACCCACAGCACAGCTGCAATCCTCGCATTTCAGAAAAAACTCAATGCCAAATGGCCTTCATTGCCTGTGCAAATCGTTGACGAAACCAATACCAGTGCAGAAGCTGTAAGCGCCTCAATCGCTGGTGGAATGAAAAAAAAGAAAAGACGCGAAAAAGGATCACTTGACGCCGTGGCGGCAGCAATTATTCTGCAGCGCTTCTTGGAACAAGAAAAATCGCAGTGAACGCGGTCTACTCGTCCCGCGGTGCTTCAAAAACTTCAATCTCTGCTTTGGTCTTGACGAGGTTGCTGAACGTGCCCTGGTACCGGGTTGCACGGACGATGTGATTATCAATCCAATGATAGTTGCCTCCTCGAGGTTTTCCCATCAGCAGTCCGTGATATAAGAACCCATGCTTGTCCAACCATGCCTCAGTCACGGCTCGATGCTCCTCCGTTCGAGATGTGAAAAACGTAATCACATGTCCTTCTCCATGCCATTGATTGAGTGTCTCCAAAGCATCTGCAAAAGGCTCGCAGGTGGCCATGCGTTCCGGCTCTTCATTGGGCACATCATCCGTAATGGTGCCATCAATGTCAATCATGTAATTTTTGATTTCCGATGGAAGCTGCGGTGAGGCCTCCTGACCCGCATCATCCAGAACAGATTGCAATTCAATCTTAGCGGCATGAGGACGTCCTTTCGAAGAGTCGGGGGTATGATTCATCGGATAAAAATAGCACCAGTCTATGACTCCTACAACCTTTCATTCCATCACTGAAAAACCAAAAACTGAGGTTCATCACTGCAACGAACATTTTCAAGCCAGCTTCCGGTAAATTCAGGCCAACTGCCGATCGCTCCCACCAGCGCGAGAGCGCTCAAAACACGTTCTTGCGGGATTCCCTTTGGACTGATCCAATCATCGATGCTTCGTGCTATTTGCTCACATTGATCGTGATGCTGTTGTTTGATGATTTTTCGCCATTTTTTCTTGACCGATGTGAGCTCCTTTTCAATTTTCGACAACGTTGCACGGGTAGTTGGAATGGCTGATTCATGAATCCCTTTGGCATAACCTTCCATGATTTCAGACCAACGATCGAAATGAAGCTCCAAATCACCTTGCTTCTCAAGGACACCATCCGCCCATAAATTGACCGCATCAGCGCTGCTCAATCCAAGCATTGAAGGATTCCATGAGAGCAATTTACAAATCGCTGACGCAGGTTCATTCAGAATGAGAGCGCCATCTCTTACCAACAATGCCGGAGGATGCACGCAATGATGCTCGAATGCCCGTCCGAGTAGCATCCAATAACTCACTTCTGAGGGACCACCAATGAATGCAATGCTCTGCAATAAATACTCCTGATAAATTGGACGCAATGCTACATTGGGTGAGTGTTGTTCCGGACGCAAGGTTCGCCAAGCTTCCTCGCCATTGGCCTGAATCCACCGATCAGCGCGCTGCCGCGCCCCTTCATCGGTAAGCACAAATAAATTGTTTTCCCGTGGCTGAATTTGCGGCTTACCAAAATCAACTTGAAATTGATCCGCAGATTCCTGCACGGCATTTCCAATGCCATTCTTTTCCCATTCAGCTTGCCACAAGTGCATCGCGATGTTCTTCAATTCCGCATCATGCCCATCGATGACCAAAACATTCAAATCCGCAAACCATTCGCTCACCCATTTTCGCACTCGAGCAGACAACTTCATGTTGCATGACTGCTGCACAAAAGAATCAACATTGTTCTCTGTCACCCACGCCTGCCATGCCTTTTCAGCATGCTCGTCCCACAGTAATTCCCCAACAGGACCTTTTTGCTCAGTGCCCTTAGGCTCCCATCTAAAGACACTCCCATCAACACCAAAGGTGGATTGAATTTCTTCGAAATCATGATCTTCCGAGGCCATCCAAAAAACAGCAACAGCCGGCTCTCCAGACTCGCTAAGCCGACGAGCCCAGCGCACCGCTGAGAGAATCTTGTAATGAAAATATGCCGGGCCTCCTCCAGCTTGCAACTGATGCCCTGTAGTGATCACATGTGCACCATCTTTAAAAGCTTTCAGAGAGGATGGAGCGATTACATCGTCTCGTTCATATTGTTTGAGCAATGCGCTGGCAACCTGTTGCCGACGATGACGGTCCAGTTTCAAGGAAGATTCCAATCGAGCTTGAATGCCCGACCAATTGCCCCCCCATTTCCAGAACTGTTGCAAGGATTCTGAATGAAGTGTCCATTGGGAAGCGGGAGAGCCCTTTTTCAATGCCTCCGCTTGAGCAAATTGAGCAGTAGAGAAACCCATGGCTTGCGGGGTAGAATTAGCGGATCAAAGACAAGGAACCTGACTTTGAAACAATCTGACCTTGGGGGTCAAGCAAATTCAACTTCCATACGTATGAACCCGATTCAACAGGAGAGCCATCAGTGTTCTCTCCATCCCAATTGACGTCATCACCTGATCCAGAAAAAATCATTTGTCCCCATCTCGAGTATACCTCAAACGATTGAATCAAGACGTTTTCGCAGATTGGTCTAAAAACGTCGTTGTCGCCATCTCCATTGGGCGTGAACGCGCTTGGCACGAACCAAGTGGATTCCGATGTCAAGTCCACAACGGAAACATCGGGTTTGAAATCAGGGCCGCGAAGCGAAACTCCTTCGTCTGAGGAAAAATCATCCGAGGGCACCAACGACACAGCATCAACAAAACAATACACCTTGGACGGATTCTCTCCATGTTCCACAGTTACCTCGCCAGGAGCAGATCCGAACAATCCAAAAGTGAAGTGGCTCCAAGCCTCATGGGCTACGAAATTGAAAGAAATCTGTTGCCACTCGCGATTGTAGAAAACCTGGGAGTATTCGAAATGCGGAGCAACATCAATCAAAGCGTCATCGGCCTGTTGCATAGGGCCATGAGAAAATCGCACCCCCAACCCAGAAAGCCCCAAACCAGCATTCGAGAATGTGGTGACTTCCCCGTTGGTCATGTTCCAAGTCATTTGGTAGCGCTGTCCAGAAATAAGCGCATCACTAAATGCTCCACAGAGGTACTGCCTTCGTCCGTCATTGAGCAAATTGTAAGGCGAAAAACCGGCAATACCGAGGCCTTGAAATGGCGACACCATCGCTACAGGAGTCTCGGGCAAATCACCAGCAGCAGATCCCATGACATGAAACAAATCAGGCGCATTTGACGACGTTCCTATGCTGATCCAGTGCTCCGCTAACTCAATTGAGCCTGGAAGTGAAGGATAGTCATCGACCTGTTCAAAGCCACCATTCAAAACGACCTGAGCAGAGCAGAGCAATGGCACAATCGTGAAGCCAAGACCGGTCAAAACCCGCATAAAATGGTAACTGTTTCGCATTCTCATCACAATATATGCATTTCACGCCGATTCATCGCGCGAGGTTCCCGCGCGAATTCGACTTAACTGTTGCCGTCAACCCTATCCCTAACCAACAATTTTGCACCGATTTGGGCATCAATTTCACCGAACCTTGGACAGAAAATTGCCATCCACTAAACGTGATAATTTCCTGTCCCACTTCCATACACACCAAAGGTAAAACTCGCTTTGCGTCGACTGAAAACATGCGCCACGGCTCTCCATCAATTTCAGGTCCTTCAAGTTTCACACGACTGCTATTTTGCCAATTTAACAGAGCGCCTCCTCGGATCTTAATGTTCCCTCCCTTTCGGTGGACCAGGGCAACTCCGACCTGCAAAGCAGTGGTGTACATCAGATCACGATCTGTGACCATGCGCACTGTATCCGTTTCAATGCCATTTGAATAGCGCTCGTATGTAACAGCCGACCAGTCCTGACCAGATTCTTGAGCAATGAAACCTATGACCGAATCAGGAATTTGTTGAACATCAAACCCTCCCAATTGCTGAGCAAAAATTAGAATCTGACCTTGTACACTTGCCCGCCATCCATTCCTGTTCAATGCTCTGGACTGGAAGCCTTTGAGCTGCTGTTCGAGGCCAATCGCATGGCCCAGATCATATTGCCCCGTCCATCCAGACCAACTTAAGCTCTCCAATGGTCCTTGACCCATTCCGGCGAGCATCTCTAGGGAGACACTGGTGCTTCCTCTCGCAATATCTGAACGCAGTTGGCGCATGAATCCATTGTCGGTTCGCGCTCGATTTGACCTCGCCAGTGAATCAAACTGAACTTGAGCATCAACTTGCACCAATTTTCCATCGACTCGAATCGAATCTACCGAAGTAGCTTCAGCGGCATTGACCACTGAATTCCAAACCAAAAGAATCGGTATGAAGAGAAACGCCAAATCCAGTTGGCATCGACCTCGCTCCCGAGGCCGTTCAATGAAGTTGCTTTCCTGATTCCGACCCATTGACGGCGCAATTTACTCCTTGACTCGGACAACCGCGGGCATCACCCACGTCTCTCCCTCTGTTTCGAGCAAATCTTTCTGTTTACTGCTTTTTTCAATCGATGCAATTGGCAGTGACTCCATGGTCGTAATCGTCTGTCGGTGTTCATCACCTCGAGCGGTTTGTTCAATTGTTTGGTCCTCGATGATTGACACAGCCGTTTTTTCCTCTTGAAACTCTGGAACAGTGGGCGGCGTCTCAACATTTTTAAGTTGCTGCTCATCCCGTGCAAGATCAGATGATGATGCTTCGACAGGCGCAAATGTGCTTTGCTGCGTTGCATCTTCTGCAGCTGCAGCCTCCGATTGACTGGGTGTTGATCGGTCATTGGCAGATTGGATGGCATTCGAATGTTCCACGAGGGGATTACCCAACCAATATGCAAGGCAAAGCAGCGCTATCGAACCAGAGATTTTTCCAAATCTCGATCGTCTTTGGTTTTTTGCCATCCGTTCAAACAACGCTTCTTCAGCACCTGGAGGTGGCGGAGCGCTCTCATTGGCATACAGGCCTTTGATATACTGATCCATCTTATCGCTACTCATCACTCTTTTTTTGCTATTCGTGCCATCTTGATCAACGTTCCTTGCAAGGCTCTCCTCGCGCGGCTCAATTGACTTTTGGAAGTATTCACATCGACACCCAACATTGCCGCGATCTCTTTGTGTTTGAATCCCTCGATGACATACATCTTAAATACGGTCGCATAACCCTTTGGCAATGCGTTTATGGCAATATCTATTTCTTCTTTGTTGTACTCTGTTTCTTTGAACGCATCTAAATCCTGAGGGGTTGCATACGTATCGTCAATATCGACGTGATGGGCATGTTTTTTTTGCCTTCGATAGTGCGTGATGGCGGTATTGACGACAATCCGACGCAACCACCCTTCAAAACTGTTATTCTCACTGAACGATTTCAAATAGCGAAAAACCTTTACCCAAGCATCCTGAGCAATGTCTTCAGCATCGTGTCGCGTGTTGGAATAGCGAATCGCCACCGCAAACATGAGTGGACTATAACGACGATAAAGATCCCGTTGGGCAGCAGCGTGACCTTTCTTACATCGCTCAATCAATTCTACTTCTTCCGATTCCATCCAAGAAACTTCTTCTCGTAAAACCAAAACTTCAGGCAAAAGGTTGCTCAGATCGTAAGGTTCTGCGCACCTTATGGAAATCAATCAAATTGTGATCGTTCCAAGTTGAGCCATTGAAGGGCTGCGTTACAAAACAAATTCTCCAACTCGGGTTCACTCAATCCCATATAGAGCATGTAAGCCCCCAACTCCAAATCACCCAGCGGAAATGGGTAATCCGATCCCATGCAAATTTTTTCGGATCCCTGAAGCGCGAGGACATAACGCAAAAGGTCTGCGTCGTGAGTGATGCTGTCGATCCAAAATTTCCCGAGGTATTCCCTCGGATTGATAGGGTTGTCGACGGCAACCAAATCAGAGCGGCAATTGAATCCGTGCTCAAAACGACCGAGGGTCGTCAAAAAAGAACCTCCAGCATGACTGAACATTACCCGTAAGTTTGGTAATCGCTCCAATGTTCCGCTAAAAATCAATGAACTCGCGGCGCGCGAAGTTTCGGCTGGCATGCCGACCAACCAAGGCAACCAGTACTTCTCCATTTGAGCCTTGCCCATCATGTCCCAAGGATGAACCATAACGGCCATCCCCATTGTAGAGCAGGCTTCAAAGAATGGGAAAAATCGTTTTTCCGACAAGTTTAAACCGTTGATGTTCGAACCAATTTGAACACCACGCATCCCCATCTCCTTGCACCTTTTCAGCTCCTTGATTGATTCGTCGGTATTCTGCATTGGAACACTCGCAAGTCCCACATAATGCCTGGGGTCAGTCTGAATCAACTCAGCAATGTGATCGTTTAAGAATTGAGCAATTTGCAGCGACTGATCAATGGGAGCATCGTAGTTGAACATCACCGGAATCGTGCAAATCACTTGCACTTGCGTTTCCAATGCAGCATATTCAGATTTCCGCAATGTTGCATCCCAGCAATTCGATTCTACTTCTCGAAAAAACCGAGTCCCCTGCATCATACGTGCCGATGTTGGACTTGAGCCCTCTTCCAGGTGAATGAAGTTTCCGCCTCCAAAACGCTCGGTCCAGCGAGGCATGTGCCGGGGTAAAATATGAGTGTGACAGTCGATTCGAAGCATGAATATCGTTGATTTCGCTTCTGACAAGGTAAGCACAACAGCATGAATGCAATTGAATGGCCCAAGCTATCGCACCTCCCGCTTACGCACTTCCCTCAAATCCAATCGATTCACTGGACTGACCTTCCAACCTGTCACTTCATTTCTGACAAAATGGGTGACTTGATCGTGAAACAATGGAATCACAGGCATGGAACGACTAATTCGGTCATTCATCCTTCGATATGTCGCAACCCGATCCAACGGATCCGTTGTAGACATTGCTTGCTCAAACATGCGGTCAAATTGCTCGTCAGAAAAGTGCGAATAGTTGGGACCAGATGGAGCAAAGTTTCTGGAATGAAATAGCCCTAAAAAATTCTCAGCATCGGGATAATCGGCCAACCATGATTTGCGAAACAATGCCGCTTTTCCAGTCGCAACCCGCTCGCGATGAGCAGCCGCCGAAACCACATCAATGGTGACCTCAAGTCCAAGTTGTCCCCACTGATACTGGAGTGCTGCACAGATATCTGTGTAATCTGAAGTGGTGCTGATTTGAAGCTTTGGCCAAGGGACCGGATGAAGCGTTCGGACTGAATCCAAAACAGCCTTCGCCCAATCGCTACTTCCTACTTGTTCCATCGTGACCAACAAGGAATCGCTATTCAGTCCAAGCAACACAGGCGGAACAAAGGAAGACGTTGGCATCACTGCCCCACGTCGAAGGTTTCGAGAGATGGAAATCCGATCGATACCAGCAGAAAGTGCTCGGCGCACTTGCCGATCTTGCCAGGGAAGCCATTCGTCTCCCTCGCTCAGTTCGGTGAAAAAACCAATGTAATCCGTCTTCAGAAATGGCACTGTTTCCAATCGCAAATCCTCAGCGTAGGCCGCATTCAATTCACCTGAATCATCCAATAATTCGTTCATGTAGGCCGGATGCAGCCCGCTCATGAAATCAAATTTCCCTTGTTTCAACCCTTGAAATTCTGCCCCCATATCTGCAGCAAAGCTGATATGAACGGCATCCAAGTAAGGGAGTGATTGTCCCGTTTCGTCACGCTCCCAATGATGTGGATTTCGATGCAGCACACAAGCCACATCCTCCAACCACCAAGCCAACTGAAAGGGACCCGTTCCGACGGGGTGCGAACGAAAATCCGCACCAAAATACTCGACCGCTTCAACTGGAACAACATTGGCATACGCCGTGCTCATCAAGCCCAAAAATGGTGGAAACGGCTCCCTCAATGTGATTTCAACAACATCATCATGCAAAGCCAAAATCCCCCCTCCAGGCGCCTCTGCATCCACTGCATCCAAAATCCAAGCGCCGCTTGACGCTACTTGTGGATCACGCAATCGATTCAAAGAATAAACCACATCATGCGCCGTACATAGTCGTCCTTTATCTAATCCTGGAACAACATCGATGGCATGAAACCTGACATCATCACGCAAATAAAATTTCCACACACAACCGCTCGAATCCAGCTCAAAACGTTGGGCAAGCAGAGGTTTAAATTCCAAATTCTCATCCAACTCGACCAAACCATCAAACAGTTGGTCAACTACCCACATGGGTTCCAATGTCCTTGCAAATGCCGGGTCGAGCGAAGATAAATTGGCGCTTTCGTTGTAGCGAAAAACACGAGCCTCATCCGTCGCGTCCACTCCGCATGCAGACAGGCATGCGACACATACCAGTTGGAGCCATTTTCCCTTCAAAATCTTGCGCTTTTTCACATTTGCAATGTACTCCCCAACAATTGCCAATTCCAGCTGTTCTTTGCTTGACTAATCACCGTTGAAGGTAAATTTACCCACATGTTTCAGGCGCTCTCTTGCTCACTGTATTCTCGCATCATTTTTTGGCTTCTTTTGAGTCTATCGCCGCTGCACGCATTGGCACAAACCACTTACACCCTCAGTGGTAAAATCACGGATGCATCAACAGGAGAAACCATCATAGGAGCCAACATTATACCAGATGGAATGCCACGGGGAACATCCAGTAATGCCTATGGTTTTTTCAGCTTACCCTTGCCTCGTGGCGAACAGAGCATTCGGATCAGCTTCATCGGCTACCAATCCAAAACCATCGCCCTGAGCATGAATGAGTCGCAGATGCGGAATGTGGAATTATTTCCGGTTGTTGTGGCCTTTGAAGAGGCAACTGTGATTGGCGAGAAAAGTAACCGAACAGAAAGCACCGATTTGGGATTGGAATCTGTCGAAATTGAGCAGATAAAAGCATTGCCAGCGCTTTTAGGCGAAGTAGACGTCCTCAAAGTATTGCAGTTTTTACCGGGTGTTTCGAGCGCAGGAGAAGGCAATTCTGGATTTTATGTGCGCGGTGGAGGTCCTGATCAGAATTTAATTCTCCTAGACGATGCCACAATTTATAATGCTTCACACTTGTTTGGGTTCTTCAGTGTGTTCAATGCGGATGCCATCAAAAATGTGGAGTTGATCAAGGGAGCAATGCCAGCAGAATATGGCGGTCGAGTATCCTCTGTTTTGAACATTGGATTGAAAGAGGGAAACAGCAAAGAATGGAAAACGGCTGGTGGGCTAGGTCTTATCAGCTCTCGACTCACGGTAGAAGGCCCTTTGCAAAAAGACAAAAGCAGCATCATCCTCTCAGGACGACGTACTTACATCGACCTGTTGACCAAACCTGCTTTGAAGGGCACTGCGTTTGAAGGGACCGGCTACTATTTCTATGACCTCAACGCAAAGGCAAACATCCATCTCACCGACAAAGACCAGCTCTTCCTCTCGGGATATTTCGGCCAGGATGTATTCAGTTTCGTCAGCGCAGATGCCGGATTTACGACACGCATACCTTGGGGCAATGCGATGGGATCGTTGCGCTGGAATCGCATCGTCAATGACAAGACATTCCTCAATGTTGGAACGACATACAGCTCCTATGAATTTGCCTTCATTGCCGGTCAAGAAGAATTTGAATTTGGATTCGAAAGCGGAATAAAGGATTGGGCAAGCAGGGCTGAATTGAGCTGGTATCCTAACCTCCGACACTCCATCAAAACGGGGATAGATTACGTCCACCACGATTTCATTCCGACTGATTTTACTGCACGAAGCGCAGACACGGAATTCGATACCGGTGAGTCGGAACAAACCTTCAGCCACGAAACAGGCCTATATGTCCAGGATGATTTCGATTTGACTGAGCGACTTCGGATTCACGGAGGATTGCGTTGGTCAGGCTTTTGGCACGTTGGACCCTTTACGCGCTACAGCATCTCCAATCCCCTTGCCCCTAGTGAATCGGAGCCACCAACATATTTCGCGTCAGGTGAGTTGGTCAAGTTCTACAATGGTTTTGAGCCAAGACTCGCTGTACGCTATAAATCAGGCCCCAAATCCAGCATCAAGGCCGGATATAGCCAAAATTACCAGTACATCCACCTCACATCCTTGGGCACCACCTCCCTGCCAGGAGATATCTGGATTCCAAGTTCAGATCGGGTAGCGCCACAGTGGGGGCAGCAATTCAGCTTGGGCTACTTCTGTGACCTCGGAAATCAAAACATGTGGGAAGCTTCCATGGAAGGATATTGGAAAGATCTTGATGGACTTGTGGCATACGGGGAAAATTCCCGACCCGAGGATAACATCAATAACAATGTCGACAACAACCTTGTGTTTGGATCAGGCTGGTCTTATGGTCTCGAATTGTTTCTCAAAAAACGCCAAGGCGACTTCACGGGTTGGATAGGATACACGTGGAGCAAAACAGAAAGAGAATTCAATGAACTCAATAATGGCATGATATTTCCTTCGAAATACGATCGAAGGCATGACCTGAGTGTTGTGGCTGATTGGAAGATAAATGATCAATGGCGCCTCGGAGCTGCATTTGTGTATGCGACTGGCAACTCCCTGACATTGCCAGTTCAACGCTACGTCTTCGAAGGACGCATCACGGACGTCTACGGCTCAAGAAATGGATACCGCATGGCTTCGTATCACCGAGCAGACATCAGTGCTACCCTGACCCCAGATAAGTCAAAGAAACAGTCAAAGAAAAAGAAAAAAAACAGCGACATTCGCGTCGAATCCAGCTGGACTTTTGGGTTCTACAATGTGTACAATCGAATGAATCCGTACTTCATCTACTTCAGTAACGAAGGCAACCTGAGCGAAGGAACATTCGATCTCCAAGCCAATCAAGTCAGCCTGTTTCCTATCATACCCTCTGTGACCTGGAATTTCAATTTCTGATCACATGAGAGAACTGCTCAAGCTCAATCCATTTTTCAGAAAATACCCACACCTCTTATTGAGTGGTGTGGTTTTCATTTTCTTCACGAACGTTTTTGCTGTTTTTGCGCCTGCACTCATTGGAGAAGGCGTAAACGCACTTCGGGATGCGGACGAGGCATTCTTGAGTCCATTGCGAAACGGCTTAGCTGAAACTGACGTATTCCAACAAAAATCTCAAATTGCCTACCCCAAAACGCTAGGGACTTTGCAAGCTTGGAGCGGAGGGATCCTCGAGCATCCAAAAAAAGTCAGTTCAAAGAGTGAGGTACTACAATGGATGGGTAAGATAGCAGCGCTCCAGGCAGGTCTATTCCTCCTTGCTTATCTGGTCAAAGGGACATTTCTATTTTTCACTCGTCAGACAATCATCGTCATGTCACGAAGAATTGAATTCGATTTGAAAGGAAGAATTTTCGATCAGTACCAGCGGTTAGACGCTGCTTTTTATCGAGCCAATGACACAGGGGATTTGATGAATCGGATCAGCGAAGACGTGAGCAAAGTGCGCATGTATCTCGGTCCAGCTATCATGTATACCATCAACCTGGCTATGCTCATCTTCTTGGTCGTATGTGTCATGGTATACATTGACTGGAAACTGACTCTATTTGCTCTTCTTCCGCTTCCCTTAATGTCTTTGGCAATCTATTTTGTCAGCACTCGAATCAACGTTCAAAGTGAAGCTGTTCAAAAGAAGCAAAGCGGTCTGAGCACATTCGTGCAACAACACATTGCCGGAATACGGGTGCTCAAGTCTTTTCAAAGAGAGCACGATGCAACTCAACGATTCACGAGCATCGCCGATGACTACAAGACCTCCGTTCTCAGGCTCGTAAAAACAGAAGCTCTGTTCATGCCCATCATCGTTCTTCTCGTGGGACTGAGCACTATCTTAACGGTTTATGTTGGAGGGCTGCGCGTGATCGCCGGCGACCTTGAAGTAGGACATATTTTTCAATTTGTCTTTTATGTCAATCTCCTCACATGGCCTTTTGCCTCTGTAGGCTGGGTCACCTCATTGGTTCAAAAAGCTGAAGCATCAATGCAGCGAATCAACCAATTTATGGAAGCTGAGCCGGCCATTCAGGCCCCTGAAATAATGCGCAGCGGATGGCATCCTCAATCCAGCGCGGGTCTCGTTTTCGACAATGTTTCGTACACCTACGAGGACACGGGAATCGAAGCGGTTAAACGCTTGAGTTTTGAATTGAAGCCCGGCGAAATCGTAGCCATCACTGGTCGAACCGGGAGTGGAAAATCGACAACCGCTCAGTTAGCCATGCGCATCTTCGACCCTGCATCAGGTAAGATAACCTTCGACGGTGTGCCTCTCAAAGAATGGCCGCTTGCAGACTTCCGTGGTGAAACTGGTTATGTGCCCCAAGACGTCTTCCTGTTCTCTGATACGATCCTTCGAAACATTGCCTTCGGACTGCCAGAAAATGATTCTCCTTTTAGCGATGTCCAAAGTGCAGCCAGAGATGCACATGTCGCACATAACATTGATGGCTTTGAGAAGAGATATGAAACACTGCTTGGCGAACGCGGTGTCAACCTGAGCGGAGGTCAGAAGCAGCGCATTTCAATCGCACGCGCGCTCATACGAAAACCCAAGCTTCTGATCCTCGACGATTGCCTTTCAGCTGTTGACACAGAAACAGAAGAGGCCATCTTGCAGTCCATTCGAAGTCAAGGAAATGAGACCGCAGTCTTGATGATTTCTCATCGGATTTCAAGCATTCGAGGCGCCGATCACGTCCTGGTATTGGACGACGGCACGCTCGTTGAGGAAGGAAAGCCTCACACGCTCTCCAAAGCTGGAGGAGCATATGCACGAATGGTACAACAACAAGAAAACAGCCCTAAGATGCCTTAATTGTCGTGCGTATCAAGGGCAATCATCTCCAAAAACTCCGAGAAAACTGAGCAGATCGCCCACGTTCACGACGCCATCGCCGTTCAAATCGGCTATGCAATTGGAAGTACAGCCGAAATCCCCTAACAATGCCAACAAGTCGGCCACCGATATCACCTCATCACCGTTGAAATCCCCAACGCAACCTCCAACCTCATCAGGATCAATTTGACCGTTGCAGTTGTTATCCACTCCCTGTTCCGTTCCATCAGCCCCCAAATAAACGAGAGGGTTCAGGTCGTCGCAATCCCCGGCAATCAAGACATAACCTTCTGGTGAATTGCATGTCTGAATAAACTCTTCTTCATTGCCGTATCCATCGCCGTCCAAATCTGCAAACCACGTTTCACCGAGATCCACCCCGAACTGAATCGATTCCGAGACCTCGTTCAGGGCAGAAGTCAAAACAATGGAGAAGGAAACATTTGTATCCGCATTCTCTAAACCGGTCACCGTAAATGCAAACGAGCCAGGGGCATCCAAGGTTTCCTCAAATCCATTCACCGCCAATCCCGCTGGTAAATCAGAAATGGCCAATTCAAATGGTGGTAACAGCCCTTCTAGCACCTCCAATTGAATAGCCATGGTTTGATCCACACAAACCTGTGGTGCAATCGGTGTCACGTCTATGAATTTGGGACGCACAATGAAAATACCATCCAAACGAGAAGTCACTACGACGCAGCCCGATTTGAAGTAGGGATAAGTTGACCAGGAGCCATTGGTAAAGATTGGCGCATCGTCCTCAGGATAAACATCAAAAAAACCAATCTCAGTCAGCTCCCCATCTGCCACATCGGAGAGCGACAACATGCGCAGTCCTGCGGCGTAGTTTGCCTGAAACAGCAAATTACCAGAAACGTACTGATTGTGGTCAATGGCCGTACTCTCCGAAAAATGCTCACCGATGAGCACAGGTTCTTCCAAATCTTGAACATCCCAGATGAGCGTTCGCGTATTGATTCCCTGATTCTGCTCATCCGTTTCATCGCCCAAAATCAAATAGCGATGGTCATCAGTCAGCCAACATTGATGTGTGTAGGAATAGTCATAATTGGCGATGCTGATGGAGAATATGTCTGTAGGATCATTCGCGTCTATGATGGCCAACTTGTTCGCATTCGCAGCGAACACCAGAGAGCGACCGAAGTAGGTCTCATCTGGACCGTTGTAGATAACCGCTTGCGCATCATGCGTATAACCTGCCTCACCGTAATCGCCGACCAAAACAGGGTCATCTGGCTCACTGATGTCGAAGGCAACCAGGCCACCATTTGCCAAATTGGTACCCACAGCAAACAACATCTCCGCATCTTCATTGATGACCACGTTGTGAGCATCTGAAAAAACATCGACGTGTTTTGTTGGATCCAATAGGGCGGGGAATTCAGTTAAGTCACGCAATTGGTTCAAATCCAAAACCTGCAAACCGTGGCCATTGGCCTCTGAAACCACATAAACATGATCCGCGTGCACCTTCATATCACGCCAGGTGCTGCTGCTGGTTTCCGTGGCCATAAAAGCGGCTAAAAAAGGATTCAATGGATCTCCCAAGTCGACGATGGCCAGCCCTTCGCGCTCTCCAACCAAAGCATATTCAACGCCGGTAATGGGATCCTCCCAACCCCAAACATCATTCGAACCGGTGCCGAGGAGGTCTTCATTGGACATTTGAGACATCAAATCCATCCGATTGCATGGGAACCCATCCACCATGCCATCAATGCATGGTGATTGTGCTGAAGCCGAAACCAAAACGAAGAACGCTGCAAAGAGCAAGGCCAAGACAATGTGGTAGTTTTTGAACAGCTGATGGATTTTACTTCTCATGGGGCTTTCTTTTCTATTTCAAACCGCAAATGGAATATACGATTTTTTCCAACCTCCTTTATAAACAACTTACCGCAAGGCTATGTTGTTGCATTATGGTGCAAAAGTCAATCGTGATAACCGGAGGAACAGGCCTCATTGGCCAGGAAGCCATTCAATTCTTTTCAGAACAAGGCTACACATTGCGCATTCTCAGCCGTGCACAGCAATTCTCAGAATTGAAATCTGTTCAGTATTTTCAATGGAATCCAAGCAATCAGCTCATTCCTGACGAAGCTTTGCGTGGAGCGCATGCAATCGTCCACCTCGCAGGTGCACCAATCGCTGAGCGCTGGACGGCAGCTTATAAGCAAATCATCATCGAAAGTCGTGTCAAAACTGCCGATGTTCTTTTGAAAGCAATCAAACGCTTGCCCGATTCAGATCGTCCCAAAATCATTGTTGGAGCTAGCGCAGTGGGTTGGTACCCGAGTTCGAATGAATTGCAATCAGAGTCAGTTGAACGCGCTGCTGGATTCATCGGGGACGTCACTGAAGCTTGGGAAAATGCCCTGAATGGCTTCGAAACCATTGGAATGAGAACCGTTTCTCTGCGCATCGGGCTGGTTCTTTCCCCCCACGGAGGTTTTCTGAGTCGGTTGAAACCTATTTTCAACTTGGGCCTGGGCTCTGCCATTGGAGACGGGAAACATTGGCAATCGTGGATCCACATCGAAGATGTTGTTCGCTTGTTTCACTGGACAATCTCCAACGATTCCTGTTCAGGCCTCTACAATGCTACTTCGCCTGAGCCCGTCACCAATCTTGCGATGTCGCGGACATTGGCGCGTGGAATGAAACGCCCTTTTTGGGCGCCCAATGTTCCCGAGTTTGCATTGCGATTGCTCTTCGGCAAGATGAGCTCGATTCTCGTGGCTTCTCATCGAATGGATGCTAGTCGAATCGAGGCTAGTGGATTTGAGTTCAATTATCCAACATTAGAAGAAGCTCTGCTCAACGTGTTGAGATAGTAAATTTCGAACCCACATTTCTAGGCAGATCTGAGCATCTTCAGAGTCTTTGATTCTTACCCTTTTTTGTGATAAAAAAAGCGGGCCATCCATGGAGGATAGCCCGCTCTGCAGTTAATCGGTCTGAGAATCAATCAACCAAAAACATCTTTTGACCACTGCTCGTGCCCGATAGCACGCGTACTGTGTAAACACCACTGCTCAAACCATCTGTGGAAATCACATGCTGGTTTTGTGTCATTTGTGCTGCCTGCACCAACTGTCCTGCAGCATTCCATATTTGAATGGAGGCGTTGGACTCCCAGACGCCTTGAACGTTTAATACGCCATTTGCCGCTGGGTTTGGATAAATGTTGAATTCAATTGCTGTTGTTTCCAAAACGTTTGTCGCTGTTGGAATGAGCACTGCATCAATGACGTGCACTACTCCGTTATCCGCTTCCAAGTCTGCAATGATCACCATTGCATCGTTGATCATGACCCCAGCGTCGCTGATGGTGACAGTTACATCTGACCCTTCTAGAGTGGTCACGGTTTGGCCGTCTGTTAAATCGTCCGAATAAGCCTCAACAGCTGCGACATGGTACTGGAGAATTGCTCCCAAGTTTGGCAATGCGAGCAATTCGTCGGCTGTAATTTCAAGAGCCTCTGTCAATGCCACAATTGCGTCGTCAGTTGGAGCGAATACTGTGAATGGACCCTCTCCGCTCAATGCTTCCACAAGACCTGCTGCACCAACAGCCAATTCAAGAAGTGTATGAACTTCGCTCTCTACAATGATGTCAACTACAGTCTCCGGCAGCTCTTCCTCATCTTCTGGAATGAGTACTGCCTCGATTACGTGAACCACACCATTATCAGCTACCAAATCTGCTACAATTACTTGCGCTTGGTTGATGAAAACTCCGTCTGCAGTAATGGTGACTTCAACATTATCTCCCAACATCGTGGCAATTTCCTGCCCGTTTGTAAGATCGGTTGACAACGCTTGAGCCGCGACCACGTGGTAGAGCAAAACGTCTGTCAAGCCCGGGTACGCCAGTAACTCATCGGCAGTGAGCTCTAAAGCTGCCAAAAGTGCTGTAAATGCGTCGTCCGTTGGAGCGAAAACTGTGAATGGACCGTCTCCGGTGAGTGCTCCTACCAAATCTGCAGCAACAACTGCGTCTTCGAGAACGGTGTGTACTTCACTATCCACGATGATATCAACAACTGTTGTGGTGGCAGGTTGCTCAGGTACGAGCACCGCGTCAATGACGTGAACAACGCCGTTGTCAGCTACGAGGTCAACTACAGTAACCTGTGATTGGTTGATAAAGACTCCGTTCTCATTGATAGTTACCAAGACATCGTCTCCCAGAAGCGTATTGATTTCCTGTCCGTCTACGAGGTCAGTAGACAGGGCTTGAGATCCAACAACATGGTAAAGTAAGATATCAGTCAGGCCAGGGTATGCTAAGAGCTCGTCGGCTGTGTAACCGAGTGCTTCCAACAGCGTTGCGAAAGCATCATCTGTTGGAGCAAAAACTGTGAATGGACCATCTCCACTCAGCGTTCCCGCTAAGTCCGCTTCTATAACTGCCGCTTCTAAAACTGTATGGCTTTCGCTGTTGACGATGATGTCGACAACTGTATTGTTCTGTGTTGCTGGAACAACCGTTACAGAAGCGACCATGCCATTCGCGGCATGCTGGCCTATGGAACAGTCGTAGTCGTACGTACCTTCCACAGTAAACGTGTGTGTACCGATGCACACGCCCTCACTGTTTCCAGCTACTGCTGGTAAGTTGAATGTTTCTGGATTGTCCCACATTGCACCAATGCTACTCGTGGTTGCATTGACATCGTGCGTACCGCCCATGTTTACCCATACAACGGTTTGACCAACTTCAACCTCTAGGCTTGAAGGAGCATATTCATAATTTGAGGCTTCGATGACGATGCCTTCAACTCCACAAGGATTGTCTTGTGCGATTGACATAACGGTTGCCGATCCCATTAGGAGAATCGACAGGAGAGAGAAAAATCTTTGCATTTTGCAGGTTTTAATTTTGACGTGTTGAGTTAACCCATGTTACCTCTTCATTGTTCAATGTTGTGACAAAATCAGCAAAAACAATCTGCACATTCGAGGGTTAATTTGTTGCCAAGCGGTTAAGACCATCCTTTAGAGTTGAAATCAAAATCATGAAAGAAATCGCCATCCATTGGATGAGACGCGACATGCGTCTCCACGACAACAGAGCACTCCTCGCCGCACTTGACAGCGGAATACCCGTGATTTCTGCGTTTCTTTTTGACGAAGACATCTTGAAGCGCTTGGACAATACCAGCGACCGGCGGGTTTCTTTCATTCATCACCGACTCAAAAATCTGCAAAGCGAAATGAGAGCTTTGGGAGGGGAATTAATCGTAGGATATGGACAACCGAGAACGATGTGGTCGCGTTGGATCGAACAGTTTGCAGCAGATGGATTTTCCGTTCGTGAAGTGCATGCCGGCCGTGATTATGAGCCCTATGCCCAAGAACGCGACCAATCGCTTGCAACTTGGTTCAATGATCAAGGCATCGACTTCAAGGGCACCAAAGACAATGTGATTTTTGAAAAGAATGAAGTCACCAAAGACGATGGAAAACCCTATACCGTCTTCACTCCCTACAGTAAAAAATGGCGCAAAGCGCTCAGTTCTCAGCAATATGAAGAAGCTCAATCAGCAGCACATCTTTTGACTGCCGAGCTCGTCCCAAGCGAGGATGTGGGTGCTCTTCCCATTCCGAGCCTGGCGCAAATGGGATTCGAAGACGTTTGGGAAGACGGCGCATGGATGCCGTCAACAACTGTTGATGACAGCCTGCTGAAAAACTATGGAGACCATAGAGACTTCCCCTCCATTCCGGGAACCTCGAGGCTCTCATTGCATTTGCGTTTTGGCACGATCAGCATTCGCGAGGCGCTACGCCAAGGATTGAAGACAAGCGAAAAATGGACGACAGAACTGATTTGGCGTGATTTTTACCAAATGATTGTCTATCACTTTCCCCACTCCGCCACAGACTCTTTCCGTCCGGCATACGATGCCATTCCATGGATCAATGATGAATCCCAATTTGAAGCATGGTGCCAAGGCAAAACCGGTTATCCAATGGTCGATGCGGGGATGCGGGAATTGAAGCATACAGGGTTTATGCACAATCGTGTCCGCATGGTCGTGGCCTCTTTCTTGTGCAAGCACCTCCTCGTTGATTGGCGCTGGGGGGAGCGTTTTTTCGCCAGGCACTTGCTCGATTTTGATTTAGCGTCGAACGCCGGCGGTTGGCAATGGGCTGCAGGGTCCGGGTGTGATGCCGCTCCATACTTTCGGGTTTTTAACCCTTCATCGCAATTGGAGAAATTCGACAAAGACCTCGTTTACGTGCGAAAGTGGGTCCCTGAATATGGCACATCGCTGTATCCGGATCCTATTGTAGATCACGCTACTGCCCGAGTCAGGGCCATTGAAACCTATCGGTCGGTGCTGAAGCCAAATCCCGCGTGATTAATTTCACACCATGACAAATACAGTTCGAACCTTGGGCTCTGTGCGTGTTCTGGAATTGGCCAGTGTGCTGGCGGGACCTCTCGCAGGCGCAGCGCTCGCAGAACGCGGGGCGCAAGTAACCAAGGTGGAGCGTCCACCCCTTGGCGATGTGACTCGCAGTTGGAAAACCAATGGAGAATCCAAGGATAGCATCACATCAGCTTACTACGCCTCTGCCAACGGGAATAAAAAAGTGGTCTGGCAAGACCTAAAAACAGAGGAAGGTCAGCGATGGCTCCAAGAAGCGCTGGCTAGCCACGACGTGGTCATTGAAAATTTTAAAACCGCAGACCTTCCAAGTTTTGGACTTGAACCCGAAACGCTTGCCCAACGACATCCGCACATCGTCCATGTGCGACTCATTGGATTCGAAGGTCAACCTCAACGCCTTGCTTATGATGTGGTAGTGCAAGCAGAAACTGGCTTCATGCATATGAATGGAAGCAAAGGAGCCCCACCAACTCGCATGCCTGTCGCCTTAATGGATGTGCTCGCCTCTCATCAAATCCGAATGGCAGCATTGGAAGGATTGCTCGCTCGATCCGAAGGGAAAACAGGATTTTTTGCAGAAGTTTCACTCGAAGCAAGCGGTTTGTCCGCGTTGGTCAACCAGGCTACGAATCACCTCAATGTGGGCGCATCTCCCACCCGCAATGGCGGTCTTCATCCTAACATCGCTCCTTACGGTGATGTCTTGAATTGCCAAGATGGCTTTGTCGTTTTGGCCGTTGGAAACAACCGGCAGTTTGCCGCATTGTGCAGGGCATTGGGAGAATTCAAATGGGCAGAGGATGATCGTTTCGCGACCAATCATCTCCGTGTCCAAAACCGAAATGACCTGATGCCGTTGCTTCAATCAGCTGCAGGTGAATTTGAAAAAGCTGATCTGATGACCCGATTGACCGCTGCGGCTGTTCCTGCCGGTCTCGTCAAATCCATGAACGAAGTCTTTCAAGCCGGGACCAACGCCTCCAAAGCTCTTATCAGCAATGACGATGGTCAAGTAAGGCCAAAATCCATCGCGTACCGTGTGCAATGCTATGGGTCTAGAGACGACGAACCAAAAACCACGGATTGAGCAAATCTTCGCGGTTGTAGTCCAATTCTTCAGACGTCTCCCAATTCAGCACCTCACAACCCGCACTGGTGCATATTGCCTGTCCTGCGGCCGTATCCCACTCCATGGTCGGCGCAAACCTCGGATAACAATCTGCCCGACCCTCAGCTACCATGCACAGCTTCAATGAGCTGCCTTTGGAGATTAATTCTACTTCACCAAATTCGTCGCGCAAGGCTTCAATGTAATCTTCCGTCTCTGCGCTCATGTGCGAACGGCTTGCGACAACCGTGTGTGGACGTTTGCCTTGATCAAACGGAATGGACTGGGATTCTTGCATCCATTCTTGTGGAGACCAATCTGAAGAACCCGAGGTTGCTTTGCGTGCACCATCAGGAACCGTTCCGAAATACAAATCCCCTGAGACAGGCACGAAAATGACTCCCAAAACAGGGCGTCCTGACTTCACGAGCGCAATGTTCACTGTGAACTCACCATTGCGCTTGATGAATTCTTTTGTTCCGTCAATGGGGTCGACAATCCAGAGCGTTTTCCACGCTTTTCGTTCATGAAATGGAATGGCCTTCCCCTCTTCTGACAATATCGGTATACCGGTGGTTTTGAGGTAATGCACAATGACCTCATGGGACGCCAAATCCGCTCGGGTCAATGGACTATCATCCCCTTTGGTGGTCACATCAAAATCCCCCGATTCATAAATTTCCATAATCGCCTTGCCAGCCTCAAGAGCTGCTTCGATCGCAACACTCAGTTCTTTTTTCATTGGAATGTTCTTATAAGAGCCTCTACCCGGCCATCATGGAAGCGGTAGTTTCAATGCCACAGAATCTCCTGCAGCCAAATTCAGTCGACTGGAGCGAAGCCATGGATTTAACGTCTTCAAAGCTTTCAGATTGGACCCCTCCTCCAATGCAAAGGCCGCAAGATCAGGAATTGTCGCATCGCGCCAAATGGTTCTGAAGGAATACTCCGAGTAAAGTGCCTCGGGCTGAATGTAGAACCCAAATGACTCTGGGTCTTCGAAAATCGTTTTAATCGCCAACAATCGAAACACATAACGTGACGTCTCTTCGTTCAAATGTAAGTTCCAATAAGATTCCACTCCTTGTGTTTCTATTGCTCGTTTTACCCCAGCGCGCCCCATGTTGTATGAAGCCGCAGCCAAAGCCCACGAACCAAACTCCTCCTTTGCTTCAAGCAGGTATTGGCATGCTGCGCGCGTGGACTTTTCTACGTGGTAGCGCTCATCGATTTGATCGTTCACTGATAAGCCATAAGCAGGCGCCGTAGATTTCATAAATTGCCAAAAACCAGCTGCCCCAGCAGGTGAGACCACTTGACTCAATCCACTTTCAATGATTGCGAGGTATTTGAAATCATCTGGCAGGCCTTCCTCTTCCAAAATCCGTTCAATCATTGGAAACCAGCGCGCCGCCCTTTTAAAATAGAGCAAGGTCGAGCTGTGCCGGTAGGTGTTCACGATGAGTTCACGATCAAACTGATCTCGAACTCCGAATGCTTCCATCGGAACCAACTCGCCGGCTAGGTCTCCGTGATCTGGAACTTCAGGGGCATTATTTTGAGCGATAATGCCACTCGTGGAGGGGATGAAGGAGAGGTCAAGACCTTCCGAATGGGTCGAGCCATTTGAAGCAAGGAGTCCAACGAACAAAAAAATCAGCGCCAAAAAAGGGGACAACTTTCTGAGCCGCGTTTGCCGGAGGCTTCGGTGTTTTCTAAAAGAGAGGGATTTGTCGATCCGATTCATTCCACAAAACTATCGCCAAGCCCTCTCATGGAGCCATGAATCGAACGCAAATAAGTGACTTGTTGTGAACAGTTTTCAATTTGCTTGTTGATGAGAATCACTGCTCCCGTCGAGAAGTTTCAGAACGGCCAGTCTATGTCGTGTAAAAAAGGAGCGATCTTATCTTTTTCCGAGAGCAGCGGAGCTCCTGGAGGCAGCTCAGGTGAAAAAGCTTTCCAATCAATTCCAACAGCGGGATCATCCCATCGGACACTTCCTTCAGATTCTGGGTTGTATAAAGCGGTGCAGCGGTATTCGACAACAGTGTCATCCTCAAGGGCTAAAAACCCGTGGGCGAATCCCTCGGGAATCCACAATTGACATCCATTCTGCTTCGACAACTCACATCCAAACCACTCTCCACGCGTACTTGAATCTTTGCGCACGTCGACCACTACATCAAAAATGCGACCTGACGCAGCACGAACCAATTTGCCCTGCGCGTGAGGAGCTCGCTGAAAATGCATCCCTCTCAAAGTGCCTGCTTTCGAGACCGACAAGTTTTCTTGCACAAATTGTAGCGGATTGCCTTGCTCGTCCTCGAGCATTCCTTCCCTCCACGTTTCCCAGAAAACACCTCGATCATCCGCAAATTGCTGAGGTGTCAACTTTACCAATCCTTTGAGGAAGAGACTTTCAATTTGCATCAGTTGCTCTGGTTTAAAACAATCGCCCAAAGGGCGGTAACCGTTGAAAACAACGAAATGATTGGAGACAAGCTTTCCGTGGTTTCACGAACAAGTTGTGGCATGGGTTCGACATAGATGATGTCATAAGCCTGCACCACCATGTTGGCATCATCGAGCCCTTCAATTACCGACAAATCCATTTTATAAACATCACGACCTGTTTCGGTCTTTCGAATCAATTTGACACTCGAAGCATTTCCACGAGCTCCAATACCACCAACCATGGCAAGGACTTCGAGCAGTGTGGTGTTCATATTCTCCAGCGGCACAACAGTCGCTCTGCCTGCCTCGCCAGGAAATACGAAAACACGGTTATTGGTCACTCGAATGATGACGTACGGATCATTGTAAAAACTCGTGTAAGCATCTTCGAGCAGTCCTTCGGCTTCTTCGATCGTCAATCCTTCCAATCGAATGTTGCCCAATTCCGGAAGCTCCACCAATCCGTCGGGCTTGACGAGGTAGGTCAAACCACCTTGTTGCATCATGTTCATCCTCTGCTGTTGATTTTGTCCGCCTCCAACACCTGCTTGGCTCGAAATAGTCCCAGCCGTAAATTGATTCAGTCGCTCTCCGTTGTTACTGTACAATTGGAAGGTCAACATATCATTGGGTGCGATTCGATAACCCGCGCTTTGATTTTTGTCGAGATCTTCTAGGTCCGCAAATTCATAAAACTCTCCAGAACGAAATAAAATATCCTGATTGATCGTGCAACCGCTCATGAAAATTGCAAAACCAGCGACAACGATTAATAAAAACGGATTGGCTTTCATTTGTGAATCGAAATTTGGCACAAAATACCAACGAAATCCTCACGACCTGCAACATCGGTATCTTTGCAACATGTTGGAGACAATTACCCATCGGTTGCGAGCTGTTGAACCCACAGATGCTGTGCAATTGTATCGAATTGAAAATAAGTCAGATGAGTGGTGGCTCGGGTCAAATTTAGCGCCCTTTAGCCGAGCGACCCTCGAACACTATGCTGCAGGCAAGCACGACCTTTATACCGACTTACAATTGCGAATGATGATTGAAGTTAAGGGCAATCCCGGCATTTGCGTCGGTGCGGTTGACCTTTATCAACTGGACCCTCGGAATCGACGAGCAGGTGTGGGAATAGTCATTGAAGAGCAAGAACGGCGAAATGGCCATGCTTTATCTGCATTGAATCTGTTGTCCGAATATGCATTCGGGCACCTTGGCTTGCATCAAATGTGGGCAGAAGTCCCAGCATCCAATGGCGAAAGCATTGAACTTTTCATCCAAGCCGGATTCGAACAAAAAGGCATCCTGAGCGATTGGATTTGGAGTGGTACAAAATGGCATGATGCCCATTGGATGCAGAAAATTGGAAATTAATGGCACTTAAAGCTTGGGTGAGAACAGTGCTTGTGGCAGGAATCGTTGTCTCCTCCGGACTCGCGACTTCGTATGCCTGGTTTTACTATAAAATGTGGAACCGGCCCGTGGGACAAATGAATAGATGGTGCGTCGAAATCACACCTGATGAGGCGCGAAACGGAGAATGGGCTAATGGACACCCCGAAATAGCCAGCGTCATCCAATGGCGACGCTGGAGCACCTATGCAGGCCGATACTGTGAAGATGGAATTACCTCTGCCCATCAAATGGCTCGTCGCATTGCCACAGGTCAGCGCGAAGAAGTTGCGCTCACTGTTCCCGCGAAAAGGAGCATTCAAGAGGTGGCCTCTGCAATTGCGCCGCGAATCCTTGCGGACAGTTCGAGCATTGTAAGCGCATTGCAGCCGGATTCAATCTTGTGGAGAGTGCTTCCAAACACGTACAACCTGTATTGGGAAATAAATGCGAGTGAGCTCAAGGAGCGATTGATGGTGGAAAGCAATCGCTGGTGGAATCGCAAACGCATCGATCAAGCCTGGAACATGGGCTTGAGCCAGAAAGAAATCGTTACACTCGCCTCAATTGTCCAAGAGGAGACCGCAAACAAAGCCGAGGCCAAAACGGTGGCTGGACTCTACTTGAATCGCCTGAATCGAGGCATGTTGCTGCAAGCCGATCCCACCCTGAAGTTCGCGCTTGGGGACTGGTCAATTCAGCGCCTGCTGGACGAGGATAAAAAAATTGCGTCTCCCTACAACACGTATCGAAATCAAGGCCTTCCCCCAGGTCCGATTCGAATTCCTGATGCCTATTACATTGAAGCTGTCTTGAATGCAGAATCCCACAATTATCTATACATGTGCGCCAAACCTGATGGTTCAGGAACCCACGCATTTGCCCGTCGTTATAGCCAACACCTGAAAAATGCGCGGGAGTGGCAGAACATGTTGAACAGAGAAAGGATTTATCGTTAACAGCTGTAAACTGATAATGACGAAACTCCGAGATCTTTTAGGCTTCGCCAGCGCTGCGGACCGGGCTGCTGCATTCCTTATTGCGTTCATGCTGATCATGGTCGTCGCAGAGATGCAGGCGCAAAATGTTCAAGCCGTTCGAAAGTCGGTCGGTGCGGAACGCCTCACGACCTCCATTCAAATCGATGGATCACTTGAAGATGACGCATGGCAAACCATTCGTTCAACTCAAGGATTTCAGGAATTATCGCCACAACCCGGTACACAGCCACAATTCGATACTGAAGTGCGCTTCGCTTTTGACGATGCGGCGCTTTACATCGGAGCGCGCATGCAGGATGATTCACCCGATTCGATATTGCATCAACTCAGTGAGCGTGACCGCATGGCAAACACGGACGAATTCGGCATTTGGTTCAGTACTTTTGACGACGGATTGAACGCTGTTCGTTTCTCAACTACTCCAGATGGTGTGCAAGTAGATGAGCAGTTATCCCCTGAAAACAACGACCAATCTTGGGATGCTGTTTGGGACGTGGCGTGCCAAATCGACTCCCTTGGTTGGACCGCAGAATTTCGCATCCCCTGGATGGCTTTTCGCTTTCCAGATGAAGCAGAACAAACGTGGGGAATGAACATGTACCGAACGCTTCGTCGCTCGCGCGAGGAGAGTGTTTGGAATCCGATGGACCCAACGCAAAAACTATTAAACCAAGGAGGAATACTGCGCGGAATATCGAACATTGATCCACCGCTGCGGTTGAGCCTCTTCCCCTATGTCAGTGCCTATGGCGTCTCGGCAAATGGAGAAATCTCATCGTCGTACAATGGCGGAATGGATCTGAAAGTGGGACTTGGTAATGCGTTTACCTTGGACATGACGCTCATCCCAGATTTTGGACAAGTGGTCACGGATGCACTCGTCTTGAATCTCTCCCCATTCGAATTGCGTTTTGATGAAAATCGCCAGTTT
>MDTC01204165.1_pt1 | contig 55313 bp, 55 predicted proteins | sample 811181 | NCBI WGS metagenome assembly MDTC01 (sample SAMN05326644, study PRJNA326480) | marine metagenome | isolation source: seawater | place: Pacific Ocean: North | collected 2011 | reverse complement strand
GTGTATCGTGAAACTGCACCTCAAGATAAAGCTTCCTATTCCGAAATGATAAGCCGTGGATTGAGAAATGAGGTGTTTGGCATGGTGGACGGCATAGAAGTAGGAAACGGCAGGGGAACGGACAAAGAAAATGAATTTTCTGGCAATTTGGCCAAGGAACTTAAAATGCCTGGAACTGGGGCAAGCGATGCGCACAAGCTATCCGATATAGGCACCTATGCCACAGAATTTTACGACAAAATTACTGGATCGGATGATCTCATTGTTTCGATAAAATCCGGGAGATATGATGCTAGAAAATTGGATATTCGCCCCGTATAACAGGTAGTTAATGAAGTTCCGATATCAGTAAGTCAAAGGACTCTTGTTCTGTTAATTTTCCTTCCCTCACACGAATATTAGATTTCAAAAGATTATCGTGCATACTCATAATCTTCGGCTGTGAAATTTTTCTTTCCATCTCCAGAGTCTTCTGCAAGGGATAGCCAGACAAATTAATTTGCTTTCCAATATCACCTGCTGGGATTTTCCGACCCAATAGATGTTTAGCAAGTATAAGAAATCGAAGTTGCCTTTCTATCATCCTGACAATCCCAGCAGGTGATTCTCCCAAACCTATAAGCATTGCCGAAGCATTCAGGGCATCTCTAGTCCGACCTTCTATTACAGAATCGACAACTCTAAAGACATTTTGCTGTCGCACGTAAGGCACCATAAGGGTTATGTCTTCTCTAGTTATTAAACGACCACGCGAGTAGATTTTGATTTTATTTAATTCAGAATCGATTAAACGCAATTCACTTCCTACAGAATCCGCTATAAGAGCTACTGCGTTGCGTTCAATATCGAGACCCAATTTCGCACAACGGGCATTTATCCATTCCACTAAGTCCCGATGCCTCAAAAGTGAAAATTTTTCAACCTGCCCGAGTTTAAGAACAGTGGACAAGAACTTATTAGAAGGTATTGATTCCCTTTCAATTAGCAATAAATTGGCTGTAGGAGGCAGATCCTTCAACAAATCTGGTAAATTAACCCACTCAGCTAAATCTTTTTTTGAACCCGCAGATCTTTTATCGCCACCGCCCAGCCTATTAAGTAATCCTTCCACAATAACTAACCGCCTATCAGCCATAAAGGGAACTGTGGATAATGATGTCAACAGCTCCTCTATGGTTACAATATTCCCATCTAACATGGTGGTATTAATATCTGACATTTCCTGCGGGGTTACTGTTAGGCGAAACTCCGATACTCGCTCTGAAAGCCTGAATTCATCTTTTCCTTCCAAAAAAACTATCAATTTTTCACCTAAATGATAACCTCAAGAAGTTTTAAATCCAGAAATATAATAAAATCTAAGAAAGACATAAATAAATAAATAACACCCAAAGCGAAAAACATGGGACGACTACCAATAATTTTCTTAAAATTAATGCTTGATAGAAGAATCCCTATCAAATACAAGCTTCTACCCGCCCTAGGTCTTGCTTACGTCATCTTACCATTTGACATCATCCCTGACATGCTGCCCATCCTAGGGTTTTTAGATGACATTATTATCCTCGTGGGCTCCATAATAATTTTTATGATTTTTGGCCCACTAAAAAAATTATCCGATACAATAAAAAATTCCAACATGAAAGAAAATCGACAAAAAGAAACTGATGTCGTAGAAGGGGAATATCGCATCATTGAGGAACCTACTGACTCCCAGTAATTCAGTAAAAACTATAAGCCTGTATGTTATAATTCCCGCTCTTGTCAAACACGAAGAACCAAACACAAACCCGTCATAAATACGATCCGACTTATGGGTTATAGGAATATTAATAATGAGAGTTGTCTTTATTGAAGATGTTGAAGGGGTTGCGTTAGGGGGAGAAATTAAGGAAGTGAAAAATGGGTTTGCGAGGAATTACCTTATTCCTAAAAATCTTGCCGCACCCGCCACCCACAACAACCTACAACGAATTCATAAATTAACAAAGGACGCTGCCATTTCCAGAACGTATCGGCTAGATGAAATGAAAAATTTGGCTGAAACTTTAGATGGCACAGAAATACGCATTGAAATGCGAGCTGGATCCAATAACCGGCTTTACGGATCTGTGACTGGGACTATGGTAGCTGATGCATTGGTAGAAGAGACTGGCATAGGAATTGAACGAAGATTAGTGCGGCTTGATGATCCGATAAGAGAAGTCGGGACATATGAAGTTCCCCTAAGGCTATACACCGATGTGAATGCTCTAATTAAAGTCACCGTTTACGCCACCGGTACCGACCCTTTTGAGATGGTTGCTGAAGAAAACGAAGAGTCGAATGAAGAAAAACTGTCACCCGAAGGTGATTCGGGTAGTAATCCCGAAGATACCTCGAACTCAGATATAGTTGAAGAGGTTTCGGCACCTTCCGCTAATCACGTCGAAAGTGATAGTACAGAAGCCGAATCAGGGGAAGACTCCCAAGAGTAACCAGAAACCGAATTGTCGATAGCAATTCGACTTGATTGCGTGGAAGCGATCATGTCATAATCGACAGCCCATACGCCAAATTGGACCCCGGGAGATTGGGTTGTACACCGATAGAACTCTGCCACATGATATCGAAGCTGAACACTCAGTCATAGGATCTTTGTTACTAGACGGAGATTCCTTGTCAAAAGTATCTTCTATATTGAAACCAAATGATTTTTACCTAGAAAAAAACCGCTACTGTTTTGAGGCTTGTTTGAATTTGGCTGGCAGAAATGAGGTCATAAACCAAGTAACTGTAGCTCATGAATTATCTCTCCAAGAACAATTGGATTCTATAGGAGGGTCGGTTCATCTATCAGATATGGTCAATGAGGTACCAAGTCCAGCTCACATACTGCATTTCGCTCAGATAGTACAAAGAACATCCATTATGCGGCAGCTTGTGCAGGCTGCCGGCTCAATTGCGAACATAGGGTATGAAAGTTCCCCAGACACCAACGAATCATTAAACCGGGCAGAAGAGCTTCTTTTCGGCATTCGTTCTGAACGAGGAACAAGGGATTTCGCAGCATTACGTGACGTCCTAGATAACTACATGGCCGAAAGCCTTCAACCGGACATAAACACATTGGCACCTGTTCAAAGTGGTTACAATCAATTTGATCAACTTTTGGGAGGGGGAATGCAGCGATCTGATCTATTGATAGTGGCTGCGAGGCCTAGCCTCGGAAAAAGTACGCTGGCCTTTAACATGGCAGCAGCAGCAGCGGCTAATGGTAATAATGTTGGTATTTTCAGTCTAGAAATGAGTGCCGAACAGATAGCTCTCCGGCTTCTTTCCAGTGAAGCGCATGTAGATAGCCATCGATTGCGGCTTCAGTTAATCAATGAAATGGAAGAGCAAAGACTCTTTGATGCAATTGGTAATCTTTCCGACCTCCCTCTATATATTGACGACACTCCTTTTCAAACGATCGTTGAGATGCGTAGCAAAGCCAGGCGCCTCCAGGCTGAGAGGGGCCTTGATTTAATAATAGTGGACTATTTACAGTTAATAAATGGCAGTGGTGGTAGGAATGCCAACAGGGTTCAGGAGATGGGTGAAATATCAAGATCATTGAAGGGAATGGCGAGAGATCTCAACGTGCCTGTATTGGCTTGTTCACAACTAAGTCGAGCCATTGAACAGCGTCCAGATCACCGACCCATGTTATCTGATTTACGAGAAAGTGGCAGCATAGAGCAAGACGCTGATGTAGTTGCTTTCATACATCGTGAAGACAGGTATGTTGACCCTGAGGCTTGGGAAAAACGATATCCCACTCAAGAATATCCAGCCAACATTGCAGACATAATAGTGGCCAAACATAGAAATGGTCGAACGGGGGGAATAAAGCTTTATTTTCAAGAACGTTTTGTTAAATTTGAGAATTTAGAAATTTATCAACAAGACTCAGTAAGTGCATAATGGCATTTCAAGGTTTCATAAAAGGAGTGAGATACATACCCGTTCCTGCTCCTGTATTCGGGGAATTATTACAGGAAATACAAGATATAACTGAGCTAAAAATAATTCTCCGAATTATCCGTCTATTACACAATAAAAAAGGGTTAGAGAGATATGTATCCGTAGACGAATTACTTGCAGATCGTGTTCTTTCAATCGGCCTGGGCTCGATGGATCTGAATAACCGGAAAACAAATATAATTCAGTCTTTGGAATCTTCAACAAAACGAAAAATATTAATTAAAATCAACAGGAAAGATATAGGAACATCTGCATACTTCCTGAACACGGAATTTGAAAGACAATCAATGAAAAAAATGCCGGATTTGGAACACCAATCCGACTTTGAGCCCTGGGAAACGGGGGAAGATAGACCAAATATATATTCTCTTTACGAACAGAATATTGGTATATTAACTCCGATTGTGGCAGAAAAAATCGGGGAAGCGGAACAAAAATACCCAGTTGAATGGATAGAGGAAGCGATAGCAGAAGCAGTATCTCTCAATTCAAGAAATTGGAGATATATTTCAAGAATACTAGAACGGTGGGAAATAGAGGGAAAACAAAATGGAGAATCTAGGAAGCATTCTGGCAAAGCTAGATACATTTAAAGCCAACAGAAGCAACGACCTCTCTAAAGATATAGATCTAGATCCACCTATAAATTGCGATATATGTAATGACAAAGGATGGCTTACACCCAAACTTCCAACTGGCCACCAAGACTTCGGATCCATAAAATCTTGTGCTTGCCGAAAAAATGTAAAACAGGAAGAAATGACGACTAGGCTACTTTCCTATAGTAACTTAGGATCCCTCTCACGCTACACCTTTGAAACCTTAGATCTGAAAAATGAGCCAACTCAACAAAATGGAGGTGACGTCTTTCGTGAGGCTTTCGTAAACTGCTCCAATTATTCAGAACATCCGAGCGGCTGGATATTGATCAATGGCCCACATGGTTCCGGCAAAACCCACCTTTCTGCAGCGATAGCCAACAGATGTATTTCGACCGGCAAACCGGCATTCTTTATATATGTGCCTGATTTAATGGATCATCTCAGAGCTAGCTATTCAAATAATTTAGACTTTGAATACGATGATTTATTTGACCAGGTAAAAAATGCTCCAATATTAATTTTGGACGGCATAACTGACCACAGCGTAAGTAGTTGGTCGGCCGAGAAATTGAATCAGATCCTCAATCATCGATCAAACGGGAGACTCCCCACCGTTTTGACCACGTCTGAAGAAATCGATTCCTTAGACCCTTTTATCAAAAGCAGAATATACGATTCAAATCTTTGCGATATAGTCACAACGGATTCAAGAATTAGTAATTATGACGAAATATCTTCCCTAGGAGCCATTCCTAAAGAACTTTCACAGATGAACTTCGATACCTTTAACCCAAAAGGAAGGAGGGGAAATTCCAATTTAGACCCAGTGTATGAAAGTGCCAAGAAATACAGTCAGACCCCAGATGGATGGCTTACCTTCTATAGTGATAACTCAGGAGTGGGTAAAACCCATTTAGCAGTTGCTATAGGAAACTATCGGAAATCAATTGGCGAGGATGTCTTCTTTGCATTCGTACCAGAATTGATGGATGAATTGAGATCTGGATTCTCTCCAGACAGTTCACTTAATTCATCCCGTATATTTGACAGGGTTAAGGATTCCTCATTATTGATTTTAGATGACTTGGGCAATGAACAAGACACAGATTGGTCTCAAAAAACAATTTACCATCTTTTGGTTTACCGACATAATCACAGGCTTCCAACGATTATAACCACGAGGACAGATTTCACCGACATAGCTGGTAGAAGTGCACAAGCTTCCAGAATTCAAGACGCCAAAATAGGCCAAATTCTAAACATACAAGCTCCAGATTACAGAATGGGTAGAACTCGATAGACACAGGAACCACACTTTTAAATGACAATAGATCAAGACTGTATTTTCTGCAAAATCATTTCCGGGCAGGAACCTGCAACTTTCCACCATGAGGAAAAAGATTTTGTGGTATTTGAGAATAATCTTAAATGGTTTTCAACTCAATTCCTTTTTGTTCCCAGATTACATATGAACCAATCTAATTTATGGTCGTCAAAAAACTTGATATCTGACATCGGATTTCTTGCCAACGAGATAGGTCAGAAAAGATGCCCATCTGGGTATAGGATTCTATCCAATTTTGGAGTGGACGGTATGCAATCCCAGGAGCATGCACACCTGCACCTAGTTGGTGGGAGTAAATTGGGAATGTACGTATGGGGTAAGCTGAGAAAAAATCCACTATAACGAGGTATAGAAAATCACCGGAACATCTGTTCACACACCAAATGTGAAATTGCAGTTATACCCCTAACCCGTATAAATTCGTCTTCACCGCTACGAGCTAAGTGCGTTATCAGCCCATAGCATTATTTCTTCGGTTTTATCCCAACCAACACAAGCATCTGTGATCGATACCCCATATTCCAATGTACCTGGGTCATTACCGAATTTCTGGCTTCCCGAATTTATATTGCTTTCAAGCATCACTCCCACAATACTATTGTTCCCACCTGCTCGTTGTGCAATAACATCTTCAAACACCGAAGGCTGTCTTTCATGATCCTTATTGGAATTACCGTGGCTGCAATCAATTACTAACCGTTGGTCCAAATCTCCATTGGATAAAACTTCACTGGCCAACTTTATTGATTCTGAATCATAGTTGGGACCTAATTTCCCCCCCCTCAACACCAGATGACCATCTGGATTGCCATCAGTTCTTAAAACACAAACGTGCCCATCAGGTCCAGTACCAACATATGAATGCTGGTTCCGAGCTGCCAATATACCATCTACTGCAGTCTCAAAACTTCCGTCGGTACCATTCTTGAACCCAACCGGAATACCGATAGCGCTCGCCATTTGTCTATGAGTTTGACTCTCAGTCGTCCTTGCACCTATTGCAGCCCAAGAGACTAAATCTTCAAAATAATGCGGGACTACAGGATCCAAAAATTCACAAGCTGCGGGCATTCCCATGTCATTAATTTCCTGCAGCAATCTCCTTGCTCGTTGTAATCCTTGTGAGATATCAAATGTCTCGTCAAGTCCAGGGTCATTTATCAGGCCCTTCCAACCTACCGTTGTTCTGGGCTTCTCAAAATATACTCTCATAACAACAAATATTTTCTTACTAAGGCGGTTTCTCAGCTCGATTAGTCTTCGAGCATAATCCAGAGCAGCCTCCTCATCATGAATAGAACAAGGCCCCGTTATTATCATCACTCTGTCGTCATCCCCATGGAGGATGTCCTTTATTGTTCTTCTAGCATTTTGAACGGTTGAAGCCGCCTCATCGGATCTAGGGAACCTGTCCACTAGCTCGAGAGGGCTAAACAAATGATTAGAAGAAAATCCCAATCCTTGGACATGACTTTTTTGACTGTTCATTTTTATCCTTAATTTTTGAATTGAATATTTTTGTAATATCTTTTGACTTTATCAATAAATCATAAAGCAAAAAAAAAAGCCCCAATCGCTACCGATTGTGGCCTTCTGTCTGACTTTGGATATATTCCTAGAGTTTACACAAGTCCTTTATCGGCAGCTGACTTAAGCTACTAAAATAATAGTAAGACATGTGTGAATTATCATAGAGTTTATTTTCCATAGCACGGCGGATAGTATACTCTTTCACAAACAGTGTCAACAAATCTCCAACCCAAGCTAAGAAGCACAAATATGTCTGATATACATTCTGAAATGAGCCCCTGTTGCACGGCTTCAAGGGAATCCAAACTGCCCTTTCATCCCTCCAAAATTAAAAACACACCGAAATCTCAGACGAAAAATATTAATCCGGAAAACATGGCCACTATTCCAGGTGGGACATTTCAAATGGGCACCGATTACGAATTCAGCTTCCCGGGTGATAGGGAGGGACCGATAAAAAAAGTGAGTCTGAATTCTTTCCTAATTGATATTACAGCTGTTACAAATAAGAATTTTGCTGATTTCGCAAAAGAAACAAAATATAAAACCGACGCTGAAAAATTTGGCTGGTCATTTGTGTTTTACCAGTTTATTTCGCCTAAAAATGCGGGTTCGGCCAACCAGTCTCCCCCAGGTACCCCGTGGTGGAGAAAAGTTGACGGGGCGTCTTGGAAGCACCCAGAAGGTTCAGGTTCCAATATAAAAACTAGAATGAACCACCCTGCAGTCCATATCTCATGGAACGACGCAACTGAATTTGCATCCCATTATGGAAAACGTCTGCCAACTGAAGCTGAATGGGAATTTGCAGCAAGGGGCGGCCAAGAACAACGGTTATACCCCTGGGGAGACGAGCTCCATCCGGGAGGCCAGCACATGTGCAATATATGGCAAGGAGAATTCCCAACCACAAACTCGAAAGATGATGGATTCACAGGGACTGCTCCAGCCAAACGTTACCCTCCAAACGGCTACGGTTTGTATAACGTAGTCGGGAACGTTTGGGAATGGCAGCACGATTGGTTCAGTAACTCACTCAACGATATAGATGCCAAACATAACCCTAAGGGCCCTAATTTCGGCACATCAAAAACCATAAAAGGGGGGTCGTACTTATGTCACGAATCCTATTGTAATCGATATCGGGTGGCCGCTAGAAGTGCAAATACACCAGATAGTTCCACCGGGAATCTGGGATTTAGATGTGTTTCAGATATCAAATCCTAATATCGTCGAAAGCGACATTAAAAACACTGCGATATAATTTTGCCAGTTAAGCCAGATCCTGATGACTTCACCAAAGAGTATTAGTGCCCATTATGCAAACGAGTAGTTGGATGACCAATAAAATGACTAGTGATGAAATAAGAGAATCCTTTCTAGAATACTTTGAGAGTAAAGGACATCTCAGAGTACCAAGCTCATCTTTAATACCCGTCGGTGACCCTACCCTTTTACTAACAATTGCCGGAATGAATCAATTTAAACCATATTTTTCTGGCCAACAAACTCCTCCAAGACAAAGATTGACCTCTTCTCAGAAATGCTTCAGAACTCCAGATATAGATATTGTCGGAGATGCTACTCACAATACATTATTTGAAATGTTAGGTAACTTTAGTATAGGGGACTATTTTAAAAAAGAAGCCATTGAATATGCCTTGGAATTTCTGACTGATAAATTAAATCTTCCAGAGGAAAGATTTTTCATTACTATCCATCACACAGATGATGAAGCTCAGGAAATGTGGGAAAACATCGGAGTGCCCAAGGAACGTATATACCGATTCGGTGATGATGACAATTGGTGGGGCCCTCCCATACAAGGAAGTGAAGGGCCTTGCGGGCCATGTAGTGAATTACATTATGACTTCGGATCAGATAGAGGCTGCCTCCAAACCGACTGCGCCCCTAACTGTGAAAATATAATGTCCACTAAGGAGAAATGTACTCGGTTCGTGGAACTATGGAACTTGGTATTCATGCAATACTACCATCACCCTGACGGAACAAGAGAAAATTTACCTGCCCCGTGTATTGACACTGGAATGGGATTGGAAAGAGCTACCATTGTGATGCAAGATGCAGAAACAATGTACGAGACAGATCTATTTTCTTCTCTTATAACTCAAGTTTGTTCTATCAGCGGGCACGAATACGGAAAAGATTTGGAAACTGACTATGCGATTAGGGCAATTGCAGAACATACGAGAAGTTCCACATTCTTGACAGCTGATGGAGTAGTTCCAGGTAACGAAGGCAGAGGTTATGTACTAAGGCGAGTTATTCGAAGAGCAATCAGGCTTGCCCGAAAGCTTGGATTGCAGGAATCCTTCATGCCATCCATTTCTGAATCTGTCATTAAAAAAATGGGAGTAACCTACCCTGAACTACACACCCATAAGGAATTTATTCTAAGTGTCTTGACATTAGAGGAGGAAAGATTCCAACAGGCTTTCGAGAATGGATTTACCATGTTAGAGGAAGCAATGGAAGATTCTTCTACTTTGGAAGGAAACCTAGTTTTTAGGCTCTGGGACACTTACGGATTCCCAGTGGAAATGACTGAGGAAATAGCAACCGAGAAAAATATTACAGTGGATATGGCTGGGTTCCAAAAAGAGATGGAAGCCCAGAAAGATCGGGCCCGATCTCACGCACAATTTGATGGTGATCACGCGCGAGTCCGTTTATACGAAGAATTAGGGGTCGGGAATACTAATTTCACCGGATACGAAACACTGGACGGTAAAAGCGTTGTAGTTGGATTGATTTCAATGGGTCTGTCTGTTACTGAAGTCCCCCAAGGTCAAGAACTACAGTTGGTTTTACAGGAAACTCCTTTTTATGCCGAGGGTGGAGGGCAGGTAGGGGATGGCGGCACCGTTGGTAACTCTGAATGTGAAATTGTGATTCACGACACAAAAGAGGCAATCCCCGGGCTCATTGTGCATTACGGAATTTTATCAAAAGGAACCATTTCAATCGGGGACACAGTACAGAGCCACGTCGACCCAATAAGAAGAGACGACACCGCCAGGAATCATACTGCTACCCATATGTTGCACGCCGCGTTGAGGCATGTGCTTGGGCCCCATGTAAGACAGGCTGGGTCTCTGGTGACTGGGTCCAGACTCCGTTTTGATTTCAGCCATATAAAGGCTGTTACTCCAGAGGAGATGTGGCAGGTACAATTCCTGGTCAACGAAAAAATAAGGCATAACGCAGAGATTAATAGGAGTGAGGATACCTATAGGGGGGCAATTGAAAAGGGTGCTTTAGCTTTTTTTGGGGATAAATATGGAGAAACAGTGCGGTTGGTAGAAATCGCAAACGGGGATACTTTTAGTTTTGAAGTATGTGGAGGAACGCACGTGAACCAAACCGGTGAAGTCGGAGCTGTATATGTTTTGGGTGAATCGAGTATTGGCGCAGGAATGAGAAGAATAGAAGCTATCAGTGGCAGAGAAGCAGAGAGACTTGTATGGCAAAACATGCAACGTGATTCTAGAATCGCGGACATACTGCAAACCACTCCGTCAGATATGGAAAACAGGATAATGGCTCTCTCAGACCAGATATCTTCGGCTAATAATCAAATCCAAAAATTGGAAAGGCAAATGTCGGCCTTAGCTGCCTCAGCTTTGTTAGATGAAGTACAAATAGTCAACGACATCAAGGTTTTAACATCGATTACAGAGGATCCATCCGCAGAATTATTACGATCAACTGGAGATTGGCTGCGAGACAAGTTAGGAACAGGTGTCGTTGCTATAGGTTCTATAGTAAACGAAAACCCAATGATAGTTTGCATGGTAACTCCCGACTTAGTCGAAAAAGGAATGAACGCAGTAAACATAGTGCGGGAAGTGGCCAAAATAATCGGCGGGGGAGGCGGTGGAAGACCAGAATCGGCCCAAGCCGGCGGAAAAGATTCGAGTAAATTAAAGGAAGCTTTGTCCATTGTTCCCAGTATAATTTCAGACCTGTCTGAAGGAAGGTAACCTCTGAACGCTGGAAGTATTTTGGCTCTAGATGTGGGTAATGTTCGTATAGGGGTAGCTGCCAGCGATCCCACACAGACGATTTCGACTCCACTAAATAGTCTGCCCCGGAAAAATTCAATATCCGAAATTAAAGAAATATGTTCAGATAGAGCTATTGTCTTAATCTTAGTCGGTATGCCTTATTTACCTTCTGGAAAATTGGGTACCCAGGCGCGAATAACGGAGGCATTTATTAATGAGTTGAAAATATCCATTGAGATACCCATTCAAACGGCAGATGAAAGAATGACGACTATCGAAGCAAAAATACGGCTTAAAGAGTCTGGTTATAAAAACATCAGCAAGGCAGGAAACAAAGGAATTATTGACTCGGCCGCCGCCGCGGTATTACTGGACGAATACATTAGTTCCCTCTAAGAATAACTTAAAATCTTACAACCATTTGCACCTGAGTAGATGGTTTTATTAGCGCTTCAAAAGCCTCCTGTATACCATCTAGAGTTAGAAGGTCCGTGTCCAGCAGCATTGGTTCCAGGTCAACTTTGCCATTAGATATCAAATCGAGAGCTACTCTCCAGTCATAAGGTTCTGCGCCAAAAGTAGTGTTTAATTGAATCTCTTTTCCTGCCCAATCAACTGGGAGCATTGGCACACTTTCCCAAGCTAAAGCAACGAGCATAACACTCCCTTTTTTCCGAACCATATTAAGAGCCGCATCCAAGGTAGAAGGGGCAGCCGCACATTCAAATACAACGTGAGGGCCATTTCCGTCTGCCAAGTTAATTATTGAGGAGATTGCATCCTCACAAGATGGGTCAACAACAGCATCAGCACCCAATCGTAAAGCAGTCTCCCGACGGGTGGCTGATGGTTCTGAAACTATTATTTTTCGGGCTCCAGCTGCTCTCGCAGCTTGCATAGTTAGTAATCCAATGGGACCCGCACCCAAGACAGCTACTACGTCACCTAATTTCATATTTGACAGTCTGACCGCCCTGACTGCAACAGAACAAGGTTCAGTTAATGCCGCCTTTAAATCACTAACATTGTCGGGAATCGCTAAAGGAGCCCAATCATTTAACAAAGTGAATTCAGCATATCCCCTTTTCCGGGTGTCGGAAAATCCTTCTAATCGATAGTTGTATTGTTCTTGCCTTCTCAGCGGGGCTTCTGATCCTGGTGGAGGTGTCCCTCCACCTCCAATGACTCTATCACCTTCCTTCCACTTATCAACTCCGGGGCCCACAGCGGCAACAGTACCGCTAAATTCATGACCCATCACAGCGCCAGGTGGAGCAATATCATAAAGAAAAGCATGGACATCAGTTCCACAAATGGCACTATGGCTAACTTTTACCAGAATTTCTCCTGGTCCAGGCTCAGGAACGGGTAAGTCTTCGATAACAAGTTCTTGTTTCCCTTTGTATACAGCTGCCCTCATGGAATCACCCCTAATTATCAATGATAGTAAATGAGCGCATTATAAAGACCTAAGTCAATATAAGGAAAGTTTAAAGAGGGATATTAACAAGGCCAGCAGTATCCTAAAAATCCTAGGGAACTTCTCGCCTATTTATGAGTGCAGATAGATCGTGAGAGTGACCTAGTCCTCTACACCATTATCCCGCAGGTAATCAATGGCTGCCTGAACTGTGGTTATCGATTCGGCGTCTTCATCAGATATTTCTATTTCAACATCATCAGAACTAAATTCTTCCTCAAAAGCCATTATCAATTCAACCAAGTCCAATGAATCTGCATTTAAATCATCTGTAAACGAAGCTTCCGGTAAAACTTCAGCCTCATCCACGCTTAATTTTTCAGCTACAACAGCTTGAACTTTTTCAAGTAGCGACATTTAATGCCTCCATTTTTATTTGTTACGTCCTAAACAGCGATACCAACCTTCATATAGGATCCAAGAACCCCATTAACAAAGCTAGGAGAACTCTCTGACCCAAATCTTTTCGCCAGCTCCACGGCTTCGTTAAGAACCACCTTTTCAGGAACCTTGTCTTTACACCATACTAATTCTGCGATTGCCATCCGAAGAATGTTACGGTCCACTATTGCTATTTGCATCAAAGGCCATTCTGGAGCTAACTCACTAATTATGGTATCCATTGAGGCAAAGTTTTCAAGTACATTTGCAACTATGTCACCAGCAAATATGTGAGAGTTGTTCTCGGATTTATATTCGTTGAAACCCCTCTCAAGGACCTCTGTTGCGTCATGACCCACAGAGTCATATTCACACAAGGCTTGTAATACCAACACTCTGGCTTCTCTTCTACTTGAGATACTGGGGTTATAATCCATTTATAGGGACTCTTCGCTAATTCCTGCTAATTGCTACAATAGAATCTATATCATTGATGCTGGATACATTCGCAGCTCTATCAATCTTTTTTACCATTCCCCCTAAAGCTCGCCCCGGACCTATCTCGAGAAAATTTGTTATCCCTGACTTTATCATGAAATCAACAGATTTTTTCCATTGCACGCATCCTGAGATTTGAGTTATCAATTCTCCCTTTATTTCCTCACCTGTTTGGAGAGGCTTACCTGTGCAGTTGGCCACAATAGGAACTTCAGGGTCATTGAATTTCAACCCATCTATGAATTCCATGAGACCAGCCTTTGCCGGCTCCATTAATCCAGAATGAAAAGCCCCTCCAACTTTCAAAGGGATTACTTTTTTCGCTCCTCTAGCATTCGCCATATCCATAGCTCTAACTACTGCGATTTTTTCTCCACTTATCACTATCTGTTCATCGGTGTTTATATTTGATATATATACCCCAGATTCCCTCGCAATTTCTTGTAGAACCATTTCTTCCAACCCCAAAACTGCGGCCATGGTACCTGGGTTTGAATCGCAAGCATCTTGCATAAGTTCCCCACGTTCTTGTACTAGTAAAGCCGTGTCCATAACTGACAGGACCCCTGAAGCCGCTAAGGCTGTGTACTCGCCAAGGCTATGCCCTGCCATTAGATATGGAACAGGCATGGATTCTTGTGAAATATTTTCCTTCATCGCTACCATACAGGCCAAACTCACTGCCATTATTCCAGGTTGTGCATTTTTGGTTTCCCGCAAATACTCTTCTGGACCTTCAAACATGATTTTAGATAGAGGTCTACCTAAAGCTTCATCGACCATCTCAAACACTTCCCTGCCTGAATCCGAACCTTCGTAGAGTTCCAACCCCATTCCTACAGACTGGGCACCTTGACCAGGAAAGAGAAAAGCTGTCTTGGAATTTCTTGCAAAGGGAAGTGTCATATTAATGTCCTTTAGTAAGTTACGGTCGAGATTTATACAACTGGTTGATCAGAGCCGGTCACGTTACGGCCATTATATGTGCCACAGCTCGAACAAGCCCTGTGCGGCATCCGAGGGAGATGGCATTGGGGGCAATTAGAAAGTGAGGCAGGTTTTATAGCGTTATGTGCATTCCGACCGCCTTTCCTTTTGCTGGAGTGTTTTTTCTTAGGTAGTGGTGGCATGTTAATTCCCTTATTTCTTAATTCATTGGTCTAAAAGACTCTAATAAAGCAGCCAATTTAGTATTCTTTTTATTATTTCTACAGTTACATTTTTCTTTATTAAGATTTATACCGCAATCTATGCACAACCCCTTGCAATATTTCATGCATTTCGAACTGATAGATGAGTGCAAAGAAGCATATTGCCGCACCACATCGGATAAATCTAGTACATTATCCTCTCCGATATAAAAATTATCCCCATCTATTTCTTCTAATTCATTTCTCTCACCAGTAACTAAATTAACCAATGGGAAGTATTCTTCCTCTATCGTCAAGCCCATAGATTCAACATATGAATCTAAACAATTTCCGCATTGCCTACCTATTTTAGCCGAAAGACAAGCACTCACCCATACTCCCACATCAGTCTTGGTCAATAAAACTGAACCATCAACATCGCATCTAAATTCAGACCAATCCACTTCGATGGTACTGCTTACACTTTCCAACTTTTTATGACCACTACTCGCCTTGAGCAAGGTAGCTACTTTAAAGTCCATAGCACGCCTCAGGATATCCATTCAAAGCAACAATTCAAGCAAACACTATATCTTTGGTAAGGGAACCCGGTCAACCGGAATGAAGGCTATTTTCAATCAATTATTTCACACCTGATTCATTTAGAATATAAGAGTTTGAAAATCCGGTAAGGTTAGATTACATTGGCTGGGGAAACAAAAATATCCAATTGACCCCATCAACAACCCAATGAAAAAGGCAAAACAATGACATCTCCCGAAAAAAACTATGACGTAGTGATAGTGGGGGCCGGAAATGCCGCCTTAACTGCAGCACTGTCCGCTGCATCAAAAGGTGTGAAAGTGGCGATCCTTGAAAAAGCTCCTGAACACCTACGAGGGGGTAATTCCTATTTCACAGGTGGGCTTTTCCGATTTGCATACAACGGAATAGAAGATATTTCAGAATTATTACCAGACCTAACATCAAAAGAAAAACAAAACATTGATGTAGGGTCTTACAAAGAATCTGAGTTTTATTCCGATGTCATGAGAGTTACTGAAGGCTTATCAGACCCTTCCTTACTTCAAGTACTAACCTCTCAATCATTCCCAACCATGCTTTGGATGCGAAATCAAGGAGTTCCATGGATTCTTGCTTACGGCAGACAAGCTTTTGAGCATGAAGGTAAACAAAGATTCTGGGGAGGGTTGATTGTCGAAGCGGTCGGTGGGGGCAAAGGATTGTCAGATAGGCTTTTTGAATTAGTTGAACGAGAGAATATTGAAGTTCTGTATCAAACTAGTGGTACAGATTTGTCAATCAATCAAGAAGGACATATTGAAGGAATCATTGCGAAATCAAAATCTGGATATGAGAAAATTTCCTGTAAATCCGTTGTGCTTGCCTGTGGAGGCTTTGAGGCGAACACAGAGATGCGCTCCAGGTATTTAGGACCAGGTTGGGAACTCGCCAAGGTTAGAGGAACCCAATATAACACCGGAGATGGCATAAATATGGCTCTCCGAATTGGGGCACAATCGCATGGGCACTGGAGTGGGTGCCATGCGGTTGCATGGGATCTAAATGCACCGCCTCACGGTGATAGAAATGTCGCAGACCTATTCCAAAAGCACTCTTACCCCTTTGGGTTGATAGTCAATGTTGATGGAGAAAGATTTGTCGATGAAGGTGCCGATTTGAGAAACTACACATATGCAAAATACGGCCGCGAAATATTGAACCAACCTCAAAGGGTTGCCTTTCAGCTCTTTGATCAGAAGACTAAACATTTACTAAGAGATGAATATTTTATTCCCCAAATGACGATGGTGGAAGCCAAGACAATCGAAGAATTGGCCACCGGATTAGATATTAATCCCGGGCAGCTGCAAATAACTGTTCAAGAATTCAATGGAGCAGTACAAGAAGGTGATTTTAATCCCACTGCCCTTGACGGGAAGCACACTGAAGGGATTACCCCTCCAAAGTCCAACTGGGCGCAAAAATTAGATAAACCTCCTTATTTGGGGTATGCCGTGACCTGTGGAATAACATTTACATTTGGTGGTCTAAAAATAGATACGAACACGCAAGTCCAAGATAATTCTGATATGCCCATACCTGGGCTTTACGCCGCGGGGGAACTCACAGGAGGGTTGTTTTACAACAACTACCCGGGAGGATCCGGTTTAATGTCCGGTGCAGTATTTGGGAAAATAGCCGGGGAAAATGCAGCAAAGGAAGCCTTAATTTAGACTGTTCTTGACCAATCCCACATATAAACCTAAAGTATGGGTTCTTGCTACGATAACAAAATCATAGATTGATCTAGATTAGTCAATATAGAGGAGAATCTCATAATGCCATACGGTAGTGGGGACTATACATACGAAGTCGATCAAGATTGGGGCAGGTTGCCAGAGGGGTACGAATTCAATCAGGTGGCAGGGGTAGCCGTAGATAGGGAAGATAATGTCTACCTCTATAACCGAAGTGAACACCAGGTCATGATATTTAAGAAAAATGGGGATTTTTTGAAATCATGGGACGTTAAATTTTCCAACCCCCATGGAATGCATATAGGACCAGATGGAAATTTTTATTTTGCTGACCGTGACGCCCATGTTGTCCTTAAATATAGTCCAGACCAAACACTTCTACTCACTCTCGGCACCTACAATGTTGAATCAAATACTGGCTACAGCGGAAATCTAATGGTAGTTCCGCACCCGGCGGGACCTTTTAATTTGCCGACGGGGGTAGTTGTTGCTGATGACGGTAATATTTTCGTGTCTGATGGTTACGGAAATTGTAGATTCCATAAGTTCTCACCAGATGGGGCATTACTAGATACTTGGGGTGAAGCAGGAAAAGATAATCCAATGGATTTCCATTTACCCCATGGAATAGGCCTCAACAAAGATGGGCTACTAGCAATTTGTGACCGCGAAAACCATAGAATCCAATTTACCGATCAAGATGGGGAATTCATGTTTATATGGGATGGATTCTTACAACCAACCGATATAGCCTTCGGACCAGATGGAGAAGCATACGTATCAGAGTTGCAACACAGAATTTCAATATTAGATGCAGAAGGGAACTTGATCAGCCGGTGGGCTGATGAAAGTAGCCCTTCCGCAGGTCATTTCATCGCTCCTCACGGTATTGCTGTGGACTCTTCAAAGGATATCTATGTTGGAGAGGTTTTGGAAGGAAGACGAATACAAAAATTTATTAGACAATAATCAAAAAGCAGAAATAATTTAGGAGATGTTACATGAACGGTGACCAATTAATGGCCAGCTTACTGAAAAAAGAAGGAACCGAATGGATTTCCTGCTTTCCGGCCCAAACTTTGATTGAGGCTTGCTCACAGGAGGGAATCAGACCCATTCTCTGCAGACAAGAACGAGCGGGGGTAAATATGGCTGACGCATACAGCCGGATCCACAATGGTAACAAGATCGGGGTCTTTACCATGCAACACGGCCCAGGTGCAGAAAATGCATTTGGAGGCGTTGCACAAGCTTATGCTGATAATGTACCCATGTTGCTAATACCGGGAGGATCTACTGCAAGAAGGGTGGGAGTCCATCCCGGATTTGACGCAATCCCAAATTACCAACACATAACTAAATGGGCAGGTCGTATAAACACGATCGAACGAATACCAGAAATGGTTAGCCAAGCATTCACTCATCTGCGAAATGGAAGACCTGGTCCTGTATTACTTGAATTGCCGGGTGACGTTGCTCATGCTGAAGTTCCGGCAGATATGGAAGAATACCAACCCAGTCGCTCATATAAATCGTATGCAGCAAATGAGGATGTAAGAGATATAGTCACCGCTTTGCTTAAGGCAAAAGCACCTGTTATAAACGCGGGCCAAGGCACATTATACGCAGAAGCCACAGACGAGCTAATAGAATTTGCCGAGATAGTCAATGTACCAGTCATGACCACCCTCGCTGGTAAAAGTGCCTACCCAGAAGATCACTCTCTAGCATTGGGCACCGGAGGCAATACAGGCACCTTAATGGTCGACAGGTTCCTCCAAAACACAGATTTCGTTTTGGGAATAGGAACTAGTTTCGCAATATCAAACTTCACTGCACCAATGCCGCCAGAAGCCACTAAAGCACAAATTACCAACACCGCAGAGGACATTAACAGAGACTATCGTGTCGAATACGGCGCAGTCGGTGATGCTAAATTGGTTTTGCAGCAACTGATTGAGGAGGCAAAATCTCAGCTAGGTGAGCATGGTAGGGGTGATGTACACGGGGTAAAAGAAAACATAGTCAAAATAAAAGATGAATTCATGAAAGAATGGGGACCAAGATTAAATTCAGATGAAACCCCTATGAGCCCGTATCGAGTATTCAATGAGATGATGAAGGCTGTGGATCCTAGAAATGCTATCGTCACTCATGACTCTGGGTATCCTAGAAATCAGCTTGTTCCATTTTGGCCAGCTCTCACCCCTCGCTCATATATAGGTTGGGGCAAGTCAACACAGCTAGGATACGGTCTAGGATTAGCACTTGGTGCCAAAGTTGCTGCGCCCGATAAAATAGTCATCAATGTCATGGGAGACGCTGCGTTTGGTATGTCAGGTTTGGATATAGAGACCGCTAGCAGATCTGAACTTGGGACAATAACGGTTGTATTGAATAATGGGGTTATGACCCACTATTACGATCACTTTCCTCACGCTACTGAGAACTGGAAGAGTAACGAATTGGGTGGTATATATTCCGACACCGCAAAAAGTCTCGGAGCACATGGTGAGCGAATACATAATCCCGATGAAATAGGTCCAGCAATGGCAAGAGCTATAGAAGCTTCCAACAGTGGACAGCCTGTACTACTGGAAATGATCACGAAAGAAGAAGAAAACATCTCAAACTACGGGAGATAGACGACAGAATTCTGTGTGCACTTTGATTTATGTATTATATTGTCGCCGTGTACACAGGATTCATGGCTAATGGCCTAAATTTGCGTTTGTATTGCTTCAGCCCATCAATATTTAGATCGCTAGCGTCATTGACTAATTTATAATTTCTCAACTTGCCAAAAGTTTTCCATCTAAGGTATTCAGACAACCCATTGATTCCTATCACGGTCTTTGCCACATAAAAACAGGCCGTATTTTGGTTTATCGGGCCAGCCATGGAAAATCCGACCATTTTTTTCTCTATCTCAAGCCCCCAGGCCATTAAATCTTCTGTATCAAAATCACCAATGGAATTTAGTGCAGCCCGCGTATAACCCCAATCCAACAGAAATTTATTTTTCTTCCCCTGAACAGAGCGCCATTTCCCCAATACTTCCAAGGCTGCAGGCACATCATTTTTTTCTAATTGAAAAAATATGGGGGCTTTCCTAGTTACCCTATTAATTTTTTTTCTAATGTCCCTAAACATTCCACCTTCCAAGTTAAACACCAAGTTGGGATCATATATATATTCATTCTCCCTCTTTTCTATATGGATATTGTCTCCATATATATTCCGAAGGTGTACAACGTCTGAAGAATCAACCCACAAAATACGCATTTCTGATTGATCCAGAGATTCTTTAATACGTGAAAGGTAAGTCTTTGTGTCGGAAGTCAGAATGGATGGGGGAATAACAAGGTCAATTCTATTAGAGTTTTTTCCATTTATGTGTTGGAACAAAAAGAATGAGTCTCCCTTACGGGTCAAATAAAGAGGCCTTCCGGGGGGCAAACTATAACAGGCAAGGTAAGGAGCAAAATAAACCCAGGAATTCCTTCCTGTTTTGCTAAATATTTCCTTCAGTGAAGCAATATCAAAGACCGTTAAGACCTTGTGACTGTCTGATATATTTTGAAATAATTTCCTCAGATTCAAGTCTCCTTGGAATTCGTATAAATGAGGTTGCGGGAAGTCGGGTTTGTGGGTTCTAGATATCCAGATGAGAAAAATTTCCCCATCCTACTTATTCCAGCATGTTTTTGGGCTCCCACATATTCGTTGAAAGAAGGGATAATCTCCTGAGGTGATAGGCCCATACTTGCTATATTTCTGAACAAACGGGCATTTTCCACTGGAATAAGATTTGAAAAGGATACAAATCCTAAACCGTTCGTTCGTTCTTTCAGCATCTCGGCTCCAACAGAAATGAACCTCGTTAAACCCTCAACCGTATAAGGGGGATCTGTAATAAATACATCCTGCGTACTTTTGTAACATGGGGGAATTTCCCCAATAAAATCAATCTTCTTCAAGCCTATTTGAAAATTAAGTTTAAAGCTCACGGATTCAATGAAGTTTAATATTCTTTCATCAATATCAAAAACAGTTAGGCTATTAATTTTTAATCCGAAGCGTGTAGCAAAAAGAACTATGGCAAGTGAAGTCAAATCATCATCCCCTAATATTGCTATATCCCTTCCCTCTATTGAGTCACTTTGATGAAAATACATAACCCTTTTAAAACATGTCAGTGAAGTCGCATGAGATTGATCCAGAGAATAATCAGGAGAAGGTCTTTGTCCTGTCAGTTCATCAAATTGAGAGGCCAACTTGGTTACTGTATCTGAGATTTCATACTGACAATTAAAGTCAGGTATTTCAGTGTCAAATATTCCGATAGAATTCAAAAGTTTAATTCCAGTGTCCGTCAGAATCGCGCCTCCTTTTCTCGAAAGGAGTTTCCTCTTCTCCAATTCTCGACGAGTTGCTGAAACTACGGGTACAGGAATGCCAGTCGCCCTTGATATATCGTGTATAGGTACCGTTTCTCCCCTAAGGATTTCCCTCATGATTAACCTAACTCCCTGGTATCCTTCCTGCAATCGGGAATCCTTAGAAACTTGAATTAAAATATCCTCAGCCTCCGACTTATTCATAAATTACAAATATCCCTCCATAATGCTAATTTTATGCTGTTGAACTGAAAAAACGTAATCTCCCAATTTACTTCATCTTCATATCGCAAGTAATAGAAATGTTATACTCCGCCTCATCTTAGCTGTAAGTACAAAATTTAGGGAGAGCACGCCATGTTGGTAATAGATGCTATTTCACAAATTCTAAAGAAAGAAGGTGTGGAATACCTTAGTGCTTTCCCTACAACCTCAGTGATTGAGGCAGCGGCCGAATCGGGCATCAAACCGATAATCTGTAGACAGGAACGCGTTGGGGTAGGGATTGCCGACGGTTATTCGAGGATTACTGCAGGTAATCCTCCTGGCGTTTTTGCGATGCAATACGGCCCTGGAGCCGAAAATGCCTATCCGGGTGTGGCAACAGCATTCGCCGATTCAGTACCAGTCCTATTTTTGCCCCTTGGCCACCGAAGAGATAGGGATAGAGTCTTCCCGCATTTTAATTCAGTCGATAGCTTCAATACAGTTACAAAATATGTCGAGCAACTAAATGAAGCAGAATCAGTTACAGACACAATGAGGAGAGCTTTTTCTCGTTTAAAAAACGGCCGTCCAGGGCCAGTCATGGTTGAAATACCTATTGACGTCGCCGAGCAAGAAATCGATGCGTCGACGATATCTCGGTACGAAAAAGCGATAATTGTACGCTCGTCGGCCGAGGAAGAAGCCGTACTGAGGATAGCTAAAACCATACTTAGCTCAAAAACACCTCTGATATATGCTGGGCAGGGAGTGTTATATTCTGGAGCGTCTCAAGAGTTACAAGAACTAGCAGAATTAACTAACATACCTGTCACTACCACAATGGCTGGCAAAGGTTCTATTGACGAACGCCATCCCTTATCTCTTGGTAGTTCATCTATCGTAATGAATGGTGCTGTTCTCCACTACATGAAAACAAGTGACACAGTACTGGCAATAGGCACCAGCCTCACAAAACATGGAATGGTAACCACAATTCCAGACGGAAAAAGAATTCTTCATGTCACTAATGATCCTATTGATATTGGGAACTATTATCAGCCTGACGATGCCTTGCAAGGGGATGCAAAATTAGTCATTCGGCAGTTAATAGAGGCATGTTCCGATTTGCTTTCTACTCGAGATAGGCCAGAATCCCCTGCTAACCGGATTAGAGAAATAAAATCGGAATGGAGCAAAAGTTGGGAGAAAAAATTAACTTCCAGAGAATCTCCAATGACTCCATACAGAGTGATAAATGAATTCATGAAAGCCACGGACCCATCCCAAAACATAGTGACGCATGATTCGGGCAGTCCAAGAGACCAGATCATGCCTTTTTATAAATCAGGAGGCCCAGGCACCTATTTGGGGTGGGGTAAATCGCATGGTCTGGGTACAGGATTAGGACTGAATATGGGAGCAAAATTAGCGTCTCCTGAAAAATTTGTTGTGAACTTCATGGGGGATGCAGCCTTCGGTATGACAGGTTTGGATTTTGAGACTGCTGTTAGAAGCGGTATTCCGATTTTAACTGTGGTCCTTAACAATTCAACAATGGCCATAGAAACGGCTCATATGGCTTCCTCACATGAGTTGTACAAGACAAGGAATTTGGGTGGGGACTATGCAGACATGGCTAGAGCTATGGGTGGATGGAGTGAAAGGGTCGATGACCCAGAAGAAATACAAACCGCATTCTTGAGGGCAAAAAAAGCAACTGAAAACGGACAGTCCGCACTCCTAGAATTTATCACCTCAGAAGAGCAGGATTTTTCATTCCGAGGGGCCTTACGGTAGTGATATATTCCCCCGAAGATTTTGGGGTTATTTGCAGGCACATACTTGGATAAAAAAGGTTAGTTCATATGAGTAATGTTTTACTCTTACCATATGTAGCAACCTCCCACTAAATACCTTCTAACTAAAATTAACCCCAGTGGAATGATATTTTTTCCTTATTACTTGACAGTAAGAAAGGGAAAGTAAATTTGATCCTACCCTTCTCTTGGAAACCAATAGCAGCCATGTTCGTCAACGCAAGGGGCGCAGTGGGCAACTAAATGACCCGGAGAAATTTCCCTCATAGCCAGCTCATTGGCATCACAAGCTGGATCAGGTGACGGACAGAGAGGATCGTAACTACAGGCCGAAGGTGGAGACATCGGGCTCGGAACACCCCCTCTCAATATTATCCTTTCTCTATCAGCCTCCATCAGCGGATCTGGAATCGGCACAGCAGACAACAAAGCTTTGGTATATGGATGAACTGGGTTATCGTATAGTTCGTTTCTCTCTGCTATCTCGACTATATGACCTAGGTACATGACGGCAATTCGATCACTAATGTGTTTTACCACTGATAAATCATGGGCGATGAATAAGTATGTGAGACCCAGGTCTTCCTGTAGATCTTCAAGAAGGTTGATTATTTGCGCCTGAATCGATACGTCCAAAGCAGAGACCGGTTCGTCGCACACTATGAAACTGGGATTGACCGCTAGAGCCCTGGCGATACCTATCCTTTGCCTCTGACCTCCGCTAAATTCATGGGGATATCTATCTGCCATGTACGGGCTTAGACCACAAGTAGTTAGCAACTCCGAAACTCTATCTCGATACTCACCCTTGCTATCAGTCAACTTATGAACTTTCAAAGGTTCGCCAACTATATCCCCACAGGTCATGCGAGGATTCAAGGATCCATATGGATCTTGAAATATAACTTGCATGTCCCTTCTCATTTGACGAAGTCCGGTAGTGTTTAAACCAGTCACATCCACCCCGTCAAAGTAAACTTCACCGGCTGTAGGTTTATACAATTGCAAGATGCATCGGCCAGTCGTTGTCTTGCCACATCCGCTTTCACCTACAAGGCCAAGCGCCTCACCTTTTTTAATTGTAAAAGTCACATCATCCACGGCTTTTACCTCGGCAACTTTTCTCTGAAATATGATGCCTTCATTGACTGGAAAATACATCTTAAGATTGTTAACTTCAACTAAAGTTTCCCCCACCTGAGCGGTTGAGGCCTTATCTGTTCCTGTAACCATTTTCACTCCACAAAACGCGATTAACTATTTGTAACAAAATCTTATAGGTTTTTACTAAGCATCTCTTGGAAACCATTTGCAACCATATTCTTGTTCGCAATGACTGCAATATGCAACCCAGTGATTGGGTTCATCTTCTCTGAGAACTGGCTCTTCTGTTAAACACTCAGGGCTTGGAGCCGGGCAATTAGACTGAAATCCACAGCCAGAAGGTCTATCACCTAGATTCGGGGGCATTCCCTCAATAGCTTCCAACCTTTCTCGAGTATTATCGTCTGCATCCAACCGGGGAACCGAGTTAAGTAGCCCGATCGTGTAAGGATGCATTGGATTCTTATAAATCTCCACTGCACTAGAGGTTTCAACGATTTTACCGGCGTACATAACAATTACACGATCCGCATATCTAGCAACTACTCCCAGATTATGAGTAATTATTATTAAGGCTGTGCCTAAATCTCTAGACAAATCCTGCATCAATTCTAATATTTGTGCCTGAATAGTAACATCAAGTGCCGTAGTCGGTTCATCTGCAATGATCAGCTGCGGGTTGCAACTTAGCGCCATAGCTATCATAACTCTCTGGCGCATTCCACCACTGAATTGATGAGGGTAATCGTCTAAACGAGTGTCTGCATCCGGAATACCTACCAAAGTCAGCAATTCTGATGCTCTTTCTCTTGCCTCTTTTTTGTTCATTTCTTGATGCAATTCTAAGGTCTCAGTTATTTGACGACCTACAGTAAGAACGGGATTTAGAGATGTCATTGGTTCTTGGAACACCATAGAAATGCTGTTACCGCGAATACCCCTCATCTCCCTCTCATCCATCTGGACCAGATCTTCACCACCAAACAATACTTCACCCTCTACAATTCGACCGGGTGGGCTTGCAACCAATCGCATTATAGACATGGCCCCCACACTTTTACCACACCCACTTTCCCCAACAATCCCTACTACTTCACCCTCTGCAACTTCATATGAAATTCCATCAACCGCCTTCACTATTCCATCTGCGGTAAAAAAATGAGTCTTTAGATTTTTGACTTCGAGCAACGGAGCCATACAACGTCCCCCCTTGTTGCTTCTTCAGGTTTTATATTTAATTCTGGATAACCAAACTTTACTTTGCGTAGCACATTCTAATAAACAGATCCAATACTAACAACTTATAAACACAATGATTCCACGGAAATTATTCAAACATACGACCATCAGCAAAAGAATTAAGGTTTTGAATAACCATTTCAGCAGCATAATTTATGCTGATTTCACTAGAGTTAATGGTGAAATGAAATAGGTTGGGATTATCTGGTTCGTCCAGATCAAAATACTTTTTAAAAAAATACTTTCTTGCTTGATCTCTTTGTTCTAGAGTCACAATAGCTTTGTCCTTATCGATAGCTTCTCGGGTCATCAAGGTCTTTATTCTGTCTTCAAATGAAGCTACCACTCCCACTCGCAAAACATTAGGCATGTCCTTTAAGATCACGTGTCCACCTCTTCCTATAAATACCACATCACCATCTGCTGCCATTTCCTTCATGGTAGATTCTAGGGCTTCAATGTATACGTCGTCCTCCACCTCATGACCTCGTGTTATCGTTGGCTGCGGGATATCCTCATACTCTTCCGTTAGTAAGGCCGTAATACCTGGCCCGAAATATGGATCTCCAGCGGACCCTGTCACGGCCGACCGCTCAAGAAGTCGTTGTACTACGTGTATCCACTTCTCTGATCGAGTTGGAAGTTTTTCCTCTATTTGATGTAAAGCCTCAACAGTGGCACCCACATCTTTAGCAATATTGGACAGGAAAATCCTATCTACATAGTCGGCCTCCAATTTTTTCGCAACTATCGGGCCTATATCCCTCGCACCTCCCCCCGACATACCCCCAAGTGTTATCGTATACATTTGTACCCTCCACAATTAGGTTTATCCCGAATCTACATCTTATGGAGTCCGAAACAGTAAAAAAACCTCTCAATCGAATGCTGACAAACATTAGTGCGTATGTCAACTATTATCAGAAATCTATCAATGAGAATAAGACCTCATCATCCAACAGTTCTGGAATGCATAGATCTTTCAAAATTACGACCGTGTTGATACCCACTACAACCCCGCCCAATTCTTCAATTAGTGCCCGTGAAGCCTGAATGGTTCCGCCAGTGGCAACCAAGTCATCAACCAATACCACCCTTTGAGAGGGCTTTATTACATCTGAATGTATTTGAAGTATGCCTGAGCCATATTCCAGATCGTATTTAACCTCCCGAACCGAATATGGTAATTTACCTTCTTTCCTTATTGGCACAAATGGCAACTGCATCTCGTATGCAAGTGCGGAGCCAAAAATAAATCCCCTCGACTCTATTCCAACAATCACATCAGGAGAAATTATTTCTGATTTCTTTGCAAAAGCATCGACACAATATCGAAATGACTCTTGATGATAGAGTAAAGGGGTGATATCTCTAAACAGTATTCCTGGTTTAGGAAAATCAGGAATATCTCTTATATGCTGTTTTAAGTTCATTACCTAACCTCTATGACCGTAATATACAGGGTATTAAGATGGTGAATTTCACAGAATGGGAATGGGAGAGATATTATATGGTGAGTGAGGAAAGTGAAACCATAATTAAAAGAGATTCCGAGTCCAAATACCTATCTCTTCGCAGAAAACAGGTATGGGCTTCTTTCAAATCACATGGTGGTGAAGTAATTTGTTTGAGGAAAAGTGAATCTTATGACATCTTTGGACATCGATCACTGAATTCAATTTTTAAAGATTAATAGTAATCTCGTGGAGGTAGCTGGATGATAGGAGTCCTAACACATCACTGGGCCGAGCAAGACCAAGTCCAAAATGCTAGACATATTTTAGACGGAAACGGAGAAGCTCAAAGTAAAGCTTTAGGGTTCATTAATAGAACCACCCTTCTATCCAAAACGGACCCGACGCAAATCAGTTCCTTAGTGCTGTGGGAAAGTGATCAAATTTACGACCAATGGAAGGAAAGTCCAGCAAGAGCAAAGGCAATGAAAGATGCAAATTCTGTATGGAGCCGACCACCTGAATCAGAAAGGTTCGACATACCTTAAAAGTACCTATTCAACGTTAGTCTTCAAATGAGCTGAAAACAACGCATGCATTCTGACCACCAAACCCAAAATTATTGGAAAGAACTGTATTCACTTTAGCCTTTCTTGCCACATTGGGAACATAATCCAAATCACAATTAGGATCCGGATCGTTGTAATTGATAGTGGGTGGAATAAGATTCGACTGTATAGTTTTTAAGGCAGCAACTGCCTCAATAGCGCCTGCTCCGCCTAAAGCATGCCCAATCATAGATTTGTTCGAACTTATTGGAATTTTATAAGCTAGATCACCAAAAGCAAGCTTGATCGCTTTGGTCTCTGAAGCATCATTCAGTGGTGTTGAGGTTCCGTGAGCGTTGATATAGTCAATATCTTCTAGTCGTTTGTCGGCATTACTAATAGCCCATGTGATAGCTCGAGCAGCGCCTTCACCATTTTTATCAGGCTGCACAGCATGATATGCATCAGAGGACACAGCATATCCAACAATTTCCCCTTTTATATCCGCACCTCTCTTTTGAGCGTGGTCTAAGGTTTCCATTATGAGTATTCCAGCTCCTTCGGCCGGAACGAAACCATCCCGGTTTGAATCAAACGGCTTACTCGCACCTTGTGGGTCTCCATCAAACCTACTTAGGGCCCTTATAACGTGAAATCCACCAAGACCTATTCTGCTTATACCTGCCTCACAACCACCAGCCACTATGACATCCGCTGCTCCTCTCCTGATAGCCTCATATGCCTCTCCAATCGCCTGATTACCCGCAGCACATGCGGTTATAAGGGTGGAGGAATACCCCTTTAAATTGAATACTCGACTAACCTGGGCTGCAGCCATATTAGGAAGTATCATTGGAATAAAAAAGGGACTTACTTTCATCCCTCCCTTTTCAAACAGAATCTTTGCGTTGTCTTCTGTAGTAGGAAAGCCGCCATTACCGTTGCCCATCACAACTCCAACTCGGTCGTTATTTGATGACAAATCTAAAGCGGAATCTTCAATTGCGGTAGCAGCAGCTGCCACTGCAAATTGAGAAAATCTGGCCATTCTCCGAACCTCTTTGGGGTCTGCATATTGCCCTGCATCAAATCCTGTAACTTCCCCTGCTATGTCACTCGGAAACCCTTCTGTATCACATAACGTGATTCTACCTATGCCAGAGCGTCCATTAGACAAGCCATCCCAAAATTCCTCGACTGTTTGACCTAAAGGGGACATCACCCCTAGTCCGGTTATTACTACCCTTGTATTGTCTTTTGCCATTATATTTATAAACCTTCTAATGTCCTCATTTTAATTTCCATCTGTTATTTTAAGGCAAATTTGGATAAATCTCAGGCGAAATTTCCTTAATAACTTCAGAAACCTCTGCAGCAACGGACAGAGAGCCCGTACCTAATATTAAATCATTCCGCCCTGCCAAACTAAAGGCGTGGTCTAAACCTTTGGAAACACTCCCAAATGCCTTGCTAGTAACGATATCGCAATTCAAGGAAGCTTTACTGACAATTTCCGACTGGATAGATTTGGGGTGCCTTGAAGATACTGGAATAAGAACCGGCTCCAGTAACTTCAAAGGTTCCAGCATATTGGCGAGATCATGGCCCCCAGTCGCCCCAAAAACTACGATCACTTTGGAGTTACTCATATGGTCGTTAACAGTCTCTACCAATCGTTCCATTGAATACGGGTTGTGAGCGCCATCAACAACTAAAATTGGACCTGATGTTTTTAACACTTCGAATCTTCCAGGCCAACAGACCTCCGACAGTCCAGTTTCAACCGAATCTCCATCAATTAGATAACCCAATTCTTTTATTGTCTCAATAGCACATATGGCAGTAAGGGCGTTTTCCGTTTGGTGAATTCCGAGTAATGGTAATTTGAATTCGTAATCTCGTAGTGGAGTCTTTACCTGGAGGTACTGTCCAGATAAATCTTTATGTTTTATGGCAACGGAATAATCTTCGCTGACTTTTTTGATCGGTGCATTACATGCAGCAGCAATTCCTGTCACGACATTCATCGATTCCCTGTGCTGCGGAGATATGACTACTGGGATTTCATCCTTTATGATTCCAGCTTTCTCAGAGGCAATTTGGGCTAAGCTATCGCCTAATATGCTGATATGGTCAAGACTGATAGAAGTGATTACTGAAACAATAGGTAATAGTATGTTTGTTGCGTCCAACCTCCCGCCTAATCCAGTTTCAACAACCTGGAAATCAACATTTGATTCACCAAAAAAATGGAACGCGGCCGATACCATAAACTCAAACCAAGTAACCTCACCATATTGACTATTTTGCCCAGTCTCCATAACTAACGGCCAGATCTGCTTAACAAGATTAGTAAAATCATTTTTGGAAATCGGCTCAGACCCTATCCGAATCCTCTCAGTTAAAGAATGTAGATGAGGTGAAGTTACTAAGCCCACTTTATATCCAGATGAATCCAATATAGCCGTGATCATGGCTGAGGTGGTACCTTTGCCTTTTGTGCCAGCTATATGAACAGAGGGAATATCCGATTGGGGATTGCCCAGTTGAGTGCAGAGGAGACGCATCCTTTCCAAGTGAAAGAGCGAATGATTAGGACTATGTTTGCCTCTTTCGAAATCGGCTAAAGTAAGAGTCTGCTCAACAGCACGGTAGTAATCACTATCTTCTTTCAAGGGCGCTAGAATTGAGTCGGGAGAGGTAGTGACCCTACTGCTGCCGATGACTGTATAGAATCTATTCCTACCGTACCAGTCGCATTTATATTTGATTTGTTAGATGCAGTCCGAGATCCGCCTAAGGCACGACCTTTAGAGGAATTCAAAGTATCGATTGAATCTACTTCAGTGATCAAAGAATTTATTCTTTCTACCAACGTTTTGGCTTTTTCTATAGTATCTTCAGATATGTGCACTTTGAAATCATCAAAATTTTCCAGAAGATATGCCGCAGGCACATATCGATCAAAGACACCCCCAGCGATTCCTGTTTTCGCGAAATATACCTTCAGTCTTTCCACGATCCTTGGATTACTTTCAGTGATGGATCTCATAGTCAATGTATGGTCCAGTTGATTAGCATAAGAAAGGTTGACCAATTGTAAATAAACCTTTGGATCAAACAAATCCTCGATGTCCGCGTCTCGTACCCTGGTAACTTGAACCCACTTTACGGGGTTCTCGCCTTCTAATTCATTTTTCCTATTGATAGCCTCTATCTTTTCCTTATTTGTTGGGGTTAAATCCATCATCACCGCGACACTAACATAGTTATCCCCAAGAAGAGTGATGAAAGTAGAAAGGTTATCCGTGCTACCCACGGGTATAATCACCCATCTTGGGTCGATCCTCGACCCGGCCTCTGCTGCCACCATATCACCCAAAACTTGTAGGTATATCAAATCAGACGGAGAATTAACCATCAAACAGTGGGGAGATAGAAATAAGGTTTGAGCCATCTGATAACCCAAGGCCATCTGTAAAGGGAATACAGTCTCCCTGTCATTATGAACAGGATCATCGGTTATCACAGTGCCTACACCATCCATATCCTGAACCAACCTGATTCGATGCAGTTTTTCCAGATCAATCATAAAAGGTGAATGGGTGGTGTATAGAACCTGACATCTTGGTGAAAGTCTTTCATCCATGAATCTCAAAAAATCTTTTTGGGCCATGGCGTGTAATGCTGTACCTGGCTCGTCAAGTAGGATTATCAAATCACCACTTTCTGTTTCTTCTAGATGCGAAAAATACGACAAAAAAGAAAAAAACCAGACAAACCCTTTGGACCTTTCATCAAATGACACCGTGACGCGGTGCCTCGCATTTTCTATTCTTACGTGTAAAATTTTTCCTTGATTTAATGGGGCAGCATCCCTAGGATCGGCCTGGGACACATCAAATTCAACTTTTAGTTGGCGATTTTGTTGCCAGTATTCAAATATCTCATCAGTTATGGTTATTGAGGCAGATTCTAATTCGACTTTTATGTCCTCATACCCTAAATCTTTTTCCAAATCCTCTAGAGAAACACCAGATAAAGTCAAAAGAGACAGGAATGTCCTATCGGCATCATCAAAGGGCCCTCCATTTTCTGATCTCTGCCTGAGCTCGTTGATAGATATTTTTCCTCTCATGAGGCTGTAATTATCGAAGTAAACAAATTTAGGGAGCCATTTTTCTAGAAATTGCTTTGAAATTCTCTCAGAAACATTACTAACTTCATCCACAGCCTGCACAGCACTTTGAAAAGAAGTTGGAGCAGGTGTGGAAGGTTGAGTAAAAGTCGTCACGTTGGGAGGTTGTGAAACCGATTCCGCAAGGCTAATTTTCCAATTTCGTTCATTTTTATAGTTTTTAGTGACAATCACTTTGTTTGAAGCCAATATGCCGTCGCCAAAATTCGCCTCGATTTCAGATATTTCCTCGGCATTCAGCTCAAATTCTGCCTGTGCTACTTCACATGGGTTTTGATCATGTATTTTTTTATATTTGATGTAACCTTTTCGAGGGTAATCCCTAATACTAAAAGTATCTTCTTCACCAGAAATAGAATTGATCTTCCTAATAGCCTGCAAAAATGCTGTCTTACCAGACTCATTTTTACCAACCAGAGCCGTGACATCATCAACTCTAACCCATGAGGAATCGTCAATACTTCTGTAGTTGATTACCCTAGCTTGAGTTAGTTTCATAGCTTCTCCACCTCTACGATTTGCACTTTATATTACCTTATAAATTCCTTACCATAGAGAACACGTCCCCATTATATGAATGGCCAGTTCAAACTAACCACAGAGGGACCTCAAAGGCAAGGCATTTATATACCATGTTTAAAGCTTGGTATTACCGTCTCGGCCTCCACCGGTGGAGCGGAAATTATACTTGGCTATACCCGCTACCCACTCGATCCTGATCAACCCCTGTACCTTTGGCTTCATCTATCCACCCAAATTCTTTAAGAATCTGCTGACTATATGTCACTCTACCGGTTACTTTATCCATCGGTTCGGTGGCCAATAATAACGCCGCCTTGGCCATCAATTCCGGATGCTCACCTCGTGGGTCATCCATTCCGGTTACCAAATTATGAAAAACAGTTCCAGGTGTAGGCACTACCTGGGATGGAGACACACAAGTTACGGAAATTCCATCTCCATATACTTCTTGAGCTAATCCTTGGGTAAATCTTTCTAAAGCTGCCTTCTCGGCCCCGTAACAAGTACCACCAGAGTTTGGCGGAACATTTGAATAGGGACCGCGGCCTGGACCAATCGCCGCTCCAGAAGAAATGTTCACTATACTCCCGGATCCCATTGAAATCATATCTTCCAAGGCTAATTGGCTTAGAATAAATGGAGCGTGGAAATTGACTGCCCAAGACCTCATCCAGCGGTTAACTGGGTAGTCCCTCACAGGAATAAAATATGTCAAGGCAGCATTATTAACCAACACATCGACCTTTCCATATAATTCATGAGTCTCAGCAAAAAGGCGTTCGCAATCTTCAGGCAGTGATATATTGGCGATGACTGGTTTAGCCTCGCCCCCAGCGTCATTTATATCACTCACTGTTTTTTCCAAGGAACCTTCCAAAGGATGATCTCCTTCTTTTAAAGTCCTCGCTGCACAAACTACTTTTCCTCCTTCTTTCGCAAAAATCCTGGCAATTTCTGCCCCAATGCCTCGACTCGCACCGGTGACAACGACAGTTTTCCCATCCAAAGTACCCATAACGTTTCTCCTTATATAATTCCTTCAACAATCTGATTACCCTATCCGCCAATAGGAATACATTAGATGATTTTATTTTACAAAGTCATCTGCACACAAGATATCTATTCAATTTGTTGACCCATTTATCGATAAAAATTTATAATCTGCAGTAAATAATCCTTACTTTTTACTGCGCCTGTGAGAGGTTCTACCAATTGTGAAATTGAAACCAGTTATATTGGCAGGCGGTTCAGGTAAACGATTGTGGCCAATGTCCCGAAATCAATACCCTAAGCCTTTTCTCACCAATAATAGTCAAACATCTTTAATTCAAAACACCGTTAAGCGATCACAGAACTTGGGATTGGCTTTGCCTGTGATCGTGTGTAATGAACAAAATCGCTTTCTGCTAACCAACCACTTGAATTCCATTTCAGCTCCAGTTGAAAAAATCCTTTTAGAACCATTCCCTAAAAATACTGCTCCCGCCTTAACGCTTGCAGCACTCTACTTATTAAGAAATTTTGGAGACCATATTTTATTTTCAATGCCATCCGACCATTTCATAGAAGAAGATGAAAATTTCTTTGAGGTTGTAGATACTGCTTCTAAATTAGCGGAAGACGGAGGAATAGTTACATTTGGAATCGATGTGCAAACCCCTGACGTAAACTTTGGTTATATTCAAAAAGGTGATTCAACAAAAAATAACTACTATGAATTGAAGAGGTTCCATGAAAAGCCAGATTCTAAGACCGCACGGAGAATGCATGAATCCAAAGAATTCTTTTGGAACAGTGGGATGTTTCTTGTAAAAGCAAGTTCTTGGATTCATTACTTAAAAATCCACTCTCCAAGAATTCTGGAGGCCTGTGAAAGGTCCATTCAAAATGGGGTAGAAGATGGCATATTTTTTCGCCCTGAATCGAAATCCCTAAATGACTGTCCAAGCAAATCTATAGATCATGCAGTCATGGAGAATCTGGAATTTCCTGGAAATATTTTTAAAAATTGGGTGATTCCCTTAAAATCCGTATGGTCAGATTTAGGATCGTGGGGTTCTTTCATGAGCTCTCAAAATCCCGATAAATCAAACAACCTGCTGCACGGGGAGGTCATTACCGACTCTGTCCAAAATTCCATACTCATTAGCGATCACAGAACGATTGCGGCTTCTCATGTTGACAACCTTATTGTTGTAGAGACACCAGATGCAATATTGGTAGCAGATAGAAATCAGGAACACAGAATTAAAGATTTAGTTGATAAAATCCCAGCTGAAAACACAGCGATTTTCGAAAGCCACAAAAAAGAATTTCGACCATGGGGGCATTATGAAATTTTAGATAGTGGAAAAGAATTCCAGGTTAAGAGACTAACTGTCTTACCAAAACATGCGCTTTCACTGCAAATACATCACCATAGAACAGAACATTGGGTGATCGTATCTGGAGTTGCAACAATTACAAGGGGAAGTGAAACAATGACCCTAAAAAAGAATCAATCTACCTACATACCAAGAGGAGTGCAGCATAGACTGGAAAATGACGAGGGCGAAAATCTCGAAATAATAGAGGTGCAATCAGGCTCATACTTTGGAGAAGATGACATTGTCAGACTTGAGGATCGGTATGATAGGACTTCCAGAAAATGACGTTTATGAAGAAGAGACAAACATAATTTATATGAAAGAAATACCCCTTATATTCCCATTTGCGTTGCTAATCATCCTAGTGGCATTGATGTTTTCCACAGCCTACGGATTAGCTGATAGCACGGTAAAAAAGAAAGGACCCTCACCAAGTCAATATGAATGGGAAGAAAAAGCTGCTTTGTGGGTTTGTCCTTTTCATTAAATTCCAAGATTAAATTAGGAGATTAATATGAATAACCTAGAGGGTAAAGTAGCCATTGTCACCGGCGGCGCCACAGGAATTGGTTACGGAATAGCCAAACGCCTTGCCAACGATGGGGCGAACTTGGTAATGGTAGATTTAGACGCCAACATGATGAAGCAATCAGCTAGTGAAATTACGGCCAGAACTCAGGAAGTGGAAATTTCCATTGGAGATGTTTCTGAGCCTAAAACAGCTCAAGAAGCAGTCAGTAAAGCAATCAATAAATGGGGAAAGATAGACATATTAGTAAATAATGCAGGGATAGGTGGAGTTAACGGAAATATTTGGGAGTTAGACATCGAGGAAATGGATAGGGTATACAGAACTAATCTTCGAGGAGTCTTTTCGTTTTGTCGCGAAGTGATTCCTCATATGTTGGAAAAAGATTATGGAAGAATTGTTAACATTGCCTCTATTGCCGGTAAGGAAGGAAACCCCCGTATGGTTCCCTATTCCTCCACTAAAGCTGCAGTGATCGGCCTTACAAAATCTATAGGCAAAGAACTAGCAGGCACGGGGGTTTTAGCAAATTGTGTTACTCCCGCAGTCGTCCAAACTCGTATATTAGAGGAATTTACTCCGGAGCAAGTTCAATACATGGTCGATAGGATACCTGTGGGGAGGACCGGTGAAATTTCTGAAATAGCCGCTATGGTGGCTTGGCTATCGTCTAGTGAATGCTCTTTCAGTACCGGGGCTGTATTTGACATAAGCGGAGGCCGCGCCACTTATTGATTTTAACTATAGGGTAAATAAGTTTCCCCTATAGTTGGAAGGTGTTTACCCCTACTTCAGCACCCACTGAAACAATCCCGCCTTTCTCAACAAACGCCAAGAGTCCCCTCTTTCCATCAATTTCTTCTTTCAAACCAGGTCGTATTTCATCCATACGAGAACAAGGTTCACAATCTCCTGTGATTTCCAATACTACATCGGCTCCTAAGGACACCCTATCCCCTGCGGAAATAGTCGATAGGTCCAATCCTTTCAAAGTCACGTTTTCACGTACTTGACCAGGCTTAAGATCAAAATGGTTTAAGGTCTCTATATCCATGACCAGTACCTGTCTCTTTGAACGAAGTCCATCCGAGCGCATATGCCTGTCACCCTGCATACCTTGACCTGTAAGAAATTCAGCCTGTGCAATCTCTTTCATAGGCTCTCGACTTCCCAAACATAATCGTAATGAAACTATTGAACCAGCCATAATCAGTAACCTCCATAGGGGCATTTACGCTTCTAAACCCATTCTACACCTTTTCATAAAAATGACCGTTGTATAATCGCGTCCATATCCAATAAATCAAAAAAAGAGCTGAATAAAACAATCACACAAGGATACTTAATATGGGTTCACAAGTAACAATTGGCGATGGCGATTTTAAATATAATGTAGTTGAGAATTGGGAACAGATGCCTACTGATTACTCTTGGTCTGAAACCGCTGGTGTCGCCACGGACAAAAAAGACAATGTATACGTTTTTAATCGCGGTGAGCACCCTATGATGGTATTTGATAAAGATGGAAAATTCCTAAAATCATGGGGTGAAGGTGTATTCACACGAGCGCATGGTGTAAGTAGAGGGCCAAATGACACCTTGTATTGCACTGATGATGGCGATCATACCGTTAGACAATGCACTCTTGACGGAAAAGTACTAATGACAATAGGAAACCCGGGGAACCCTTCAGCACTATTTAGTGGAGAGCCTTTCAATAGATGTACACACACCGCAACAGACCCAGAAACAGGTGACATTTTTGTGACAGATGGTTACGGAAACTCTCGTATACATAAATATTCCCCTGATGGGAACCTCCTGCAATCATGGGGAGGGCCCGGAACTGGTGAAGGTGAATTCAACATCATACACAATATTGCAACAGATAAAAATGGTTATATTTACATCTGCGACAGAGAGAATCATCGGGTGCAAGTTTTCGATAAGAGAGGAAATTTCGAAGCCGCTTGGTCAAATATTCATAGGCCATGCGCTATCTACATAGATGAACAACAAAGAATTTACGTTGCCGAGTTAGGTTATGGAAATAATGTAAGTAAAAATGTGCCAAATATAGGCCCCAGGGTCAGCGTTTTGGACCAATCTGGAAAAGTATTAGAACGAATTGGAGATATGGGGTATGGGTTTGCAACCGGTCAATTCGCCGCTCCACATGGGTTGTGTCTTGATTCCAATTTGAGCATATATGTCGCAGAAGTAGCCAGAACAAATATGAGTCACTACACTACTCCACCTGATGTCCTTAGAAGCTTCCAAAAACTAGTCAAAGTCTAGTAACTGCGCATGGTAGATGCTAATCTACGTCCAACAACCAACACGAAGGAAATATTAATCGACCGGCCGGAGGAGGCTACAAATGGCAGCAACTAAAGCACACAGCAAATTGGTCCAACAGATGACCGAAGCCGGTTCCAAATTTTTAGAAAGTCTTTCGCCGGACCAAAAAAGCAAAGCTTGTTTCGAATATCTGGATGGGGAAAGAATATTTTGGTACTACCCCCCTATGAACCGCCATGGTTTGGCCTTGAGGGACATGGATCCCAATCAAAGGGATTTAGCTTTTAAGTTGATGTCGACAGGTCTAACTGACAGATCATACGAGCAAGCTAGACAAATAATTGCTCTTGAAAACGTATTGGGACCTCTTGAGAAAGAGAGTGGCGTGAAATCATTCAAAAGGGATCCAGAATTGTATTACTTCACTATATTTGGGACACCTGGTGGAGATGATCCTTGGGCTTGGCGGGCAGAAGGACATCACGTTTCGCTGCATTTCAGTGTTTGGAAAGGTGAAATCATTGCTATGACACCTTTTTTCTTTGGGGCTAATCCAGCCGAAGTCAGAAAAGGGCCCCAAAACGGTCTGCGGATTCTGAGTCATCGGGAAGATATTGCAGTCGACTTAATGAGCAGCTTTGATGAAGGGCAGCAAAAGAAGGCGATAATTTACGGGTCTGCACCGAACGATATAATTACATACAACAGCTCCAAAGTTTCCTTACCTGCTGAGGAAGGCCTGTCAATCTCGAAAATGACAGGAACCCAACGAGAAATCATTGAATCTCTAATATCCGAATACATAAATCAAGTACCCGAGGAATTAGCACAGAAAAAATTTGACGAGCTTGAAAGATATGGATTAGGCAATGTTCATTTTGCTTGGGGCGGGGCTACTGATACTAGCGGTGAACATTACTACAGAATTCACGGAGGAAATTTCGTAGTGGAATTCGACAATAGACAAAACGGGGCCAACCACATACATTCCGTATGGCGAGATGTAGACAACGATTTTGCCGAAGATGTCATGAGGCAACACCTACTGGCCTACCACGTCCTCTAGGATCGTATCTAAGAGGGAGAAAATAAATTCTCTCCCTCTTAACATTTAGACCTCTCTAAATTCACCTTCTACAGTATTCTCTGGATCATCAGCCGAAGAGCTTTCTTCCTCAGGTTGGTCTCCAGGCGCCTCACCGGTTTTGCTGTAAACTTCCTGACCTATCTTCTGAAGAGATTCTTGAAGTTGTTGAAGGGCCGATTCAATAGCGGGATTATCTTCCCCCTCTAAAGCGGTCTTTAAATCTGATATTTTTTGCTCCACCTCATCTTTGAGTGAGGCATCGATATGCTCCTCATTTTCTTTAACCAAAGTCTCTGCAGCGAATACAGCCGATTGAGCGGTGTTTCGAATTTCGACCATTTCACGTTTTTGTCTATCTTCTTCCGCATTTTGTTCAGCTTCATCAATCATTTGATCTATTTCATCTTGTGATAATCCTGAACTAGCAGTTATCGTGATTCTTTGTTCTTTACCTGTACCTTTATCAGTGGCAGAAACGTTTAAGATTCCATTTGCATCTATATCAAATGTGACCTCCACCTGAGGAACGCCTCTGGGGGCCGGTAAAATGCCGTCAAGATTAAATCTTCCTATGGTCTTATTCTCATTTGCCATTGACCTTTCACCTTGCAATACGTGCACCTCAACAGAAGGTTGGTTATCAGAGGCGGTTGTGAAGGTTTCACTTTTTGAAGTGGGTATGGTCGTATTTCTCTGTATCAGCGGGGTAGTGACACCACCTAAGGTTTCTATACCCAAAGTCAGCGGGGTTACATCTAACAGCAAAATATCCTGTACGTCTCCCTGCAAGACACCAGCTTGCACAGCTGCACCGATCGCGACAACTTCATCTGGATTTACTCCTTGATGAACCTGTTTACCAAAGAAATCCTCTACCGCTTTTTGTACCACCGGCATCCGAGTCATACCGCCCACCAGAATAATCTCATCAATTTCAGATGAACTAACTTCAGCATCAGACATAGCCTTTTTACAAGGTTCTATTGTTTGTTGGACTAAGTCATTCACTAATTGCTCTAATGTTGATCTTTCCATTGTTTCAACTAAATGTTTTGGGCCAGAGGTATCTGCAGTAATGAACGGCAAATTAATCTCTGTCTGCATCAACGTAGAAAGTTCGATTTTTGCCCTCTCTGCTGACTCCCTGAGTCTTTGTAGAGCCATTCGATCACTCTTCAAATCAATCCCTTGGTCTTGTTTAAACTTATCGCAGATCCAATCAATAATAAGTTGATCGAAATCATCCCCTCCCAAATGAGTGTCTCCATTGGTTGCTTTAACCTCAAAAACCCCGTCCCCCATTTGAAGAACCGTAATATCAAAGGTGCCTCCTCCAAGGTCATATACAGCTATCGTCTGGTCACTTTCATTATCTAGACCGTATGCCAGTGCTGCTGCTGTCGGTTCGTTAATGATTCTCATTACCTCTAGGCCTGCGATTTTTCCAGCATCCCTCGTAGCATTTCTCTGGCTATCATCGAAATACGCCGGCACAGTAATTACAGCTTGTGTAATTTCTTCCCCCAATTTGGATTCTGCATCCTGTTTCAACTTCTGAAGAACCATAGCCGCCACTTCTGGTGGAGCGTAGTTCTTGTCTCCCATAGAAACATGGGCATCACCATTTGTGTGCTCAACCACCGAGTAGGGAACCAATTCCTTATTCCTAGATACAGAATCATCCCCGTATTTCATTCCCATAAAGCGTTTAGCGGAAAAAACCGTGTTATCGGGATTTGTGACCGCCTGGCGCTTAGCTGTTGTTCCGACATATCTTTCATTAGATCTAGGATTAATACCTACGACTGAAGGTGTTGTCCTATTACCCTCAGCATTTTCAATCACTCGAGGTTCACCACCTTCTATAATTGACATACATGAATTGGTAGTACCTAAATCAATACCGAGAATTTTCGGCATTACTTCTCCTCCTGTTTACTTAATTCGTCTTCTTGGTTTTCTTGTTCGGTAAATTTTGAAACAATTACCCTTGCAGGCCTAATGATCCTTTCATTTAGTCGATATCCTTGCTGTATCACATTGAGTATCAATCCATCTTCAGTATCGGAATTTTCTTCATATAAAAGGGCATCATGTTCTCTAGGGTCAAAAGATTTACCTAGAGATTCAATCTGGCTCACACCTTCTAATTCCAGTGCTTTTTCCAAATTCCTTAGCACCAATTCAACTCCCTCTGTCCATTCAGTTTGGGCCCCCTCAGGGGCATTTTCAACGGCCCTTTCTAAATCATCAACTATAGAAATGAATCTTGAAATAACACCAAACTGGACTGCCCTTTTGGCCTCTTCTATTTCCTGGCTAGCCCGATTTCTATAATTAACTAAATCGGCTTGTGCTCGCTGGGCAATTGATTTGTAATGGTCTATTTCTTCGCTTAAATCAATTGATGTTTCTGGTACAACTGTCGAATCTTCTTCACTTTCAAGATTATTCAACTCTTGGTCGTTTGGTCCCGGGGTTGGATTTCCGGATATTTCTTTTTCTTCCAAATCTTTTCTCCATCAAATAAAAATATAAACTTAAGAAGGTCTAGTCTTTAGCATCTTGAACATTTCATTCAGACAATTTTCCAAGTATTTTTTCAATTCACCATTTTCAGCTTGATCCAATCCTGATTTCATTTTCAACATCTGGTTAAACATACCAAGCGAAAGCTCTACACCTGCTAGATTCAAACCTAAGTCACCTACTAAATGTTTAATAAGTCTTAGCCTGACAATATCTTCCTCCGAATATAATCTGAGCATCCCAACAGTTCTTGACGGCCTTACCAATCCGGACCTTTCATATTTACGCAAGGTTTGCGGATGCATTTCTAACAACCGTGCAGCCACACTAATGACATAGAGTCCATCCGGTGAAGCGTAGACACTTTCGGAGCTTCTCGTTCGGGGTCTACCACGCCCTGGTCTAGGAGTCCTCGGGTTAACCGAAACTCCCAGCCGAATCACACGCTGGTTTGCAGGTACTTGGTTCCTAGAATCTCTATGTGGCATAAATTATTTCTACATTTTGATTAGATGTATACTAAAACCCAGACATTTATTTGAATAAATGTTATAAGTTGATTCGTTTCGTGTCAACTTACGTTATATTGATTATTACCCATACTCAAACCAATTGTCTAATGCCAGCGAGCACACCGATGAAAAACAGTTATGACACCTGATTTAGTTATTTTTGACTGTGATGGTGTACTTGTTGATAGTGAAGTTATATCTAACTCCGTGCTTTCTGAGTCATTAGAAGCTATTGGACTAAATATCACACCAGAGGTATGCATGGATCTATTCCTGGGCAAATCTTGGGATTATTGCTTTCAGGTGATTAAAAAACGTTTGGGAACAGAGCCTCCTCGTACTCTATATGAGACATATATGAATGAACTGTTTGCCCAGTTTGAAAAAACCTTGAAGCCGATCGAAGATATACAATTTGCCTTGGACAACATACCTTACCCGAAATGTGTGGCATCCAGCGGACCACACCTAAAGATACATAAAACCTTATCTATCGCCGGTTTAATGGAGAGATTTGGAAAGCACCTATACAGCGCGGAGGACGTGAAATTCGGAAAACCAGCCCCAGACCTTTTTCTACACGCAGCAATGAAAATGAAGGCTACCCCGTCAAAGACGTTGGTGATAGAAGATTCAACGGCTGGCATAGAAGCGGCCTATAGCGCCGGAATGACTCCTCTAGCTTTTTGCTCAAAAAAACCTAATCGAGCAATTATACAATCAGAAACCATAGTTTTCCGTAGCATGAGAGAATTACCCGATCTGATAAATAGATTGTAATCAGCAACCGGAGGAAGTTGTGAACGATGAAATTGAATCGCTGTTGAGAGGATCTATTGATCTTGACGTACACGCCGCCCCTGACATCCCCAAAAGGCGAATGGATGCCTTAGAAACGACGAGGGCAGCCTATGAAGCGGGGATGGGTGGATTCGTTTTAAAATCAGACAATTACCTCACATACCCTTTGACCTACGCCTTATCTCAAATGTATCCAGGGCTAGAAATATACGGTTCGATTTCATTAAATTCACCTGTAGGCGGAATTAATCCAGAGGCAGTGGAAACAGCGGCCCGGTTAGGTACAAAAGTTGTCTGGATGCCTACTATTTCAGCTGCGTTTCACCTACCAAAAAGTAACTCTGGGAATGGCTTAAATATATTAGACAAATCAGAGAAGCTTACTGATGATATTTTTGAAATTATTGATATCGTTCAAGGAAATGATATGGTCTTGGCGTCAGGATACATTTCACCATTGGAAACGATAAAATTATTTGGGGCCGCCAAAGATCATGGCGTAAGAAAAATGATCGTAACTCATCCGGAGGAACTCCTTGAAGATCAATTGAAAAATTTGACCACACTGGGAGCATACATGGAATACAGCTTTCTTTCATGTATGCCTTTAACCGCAAAAATAAGCCCTATGAGTTTTTCACAGCAGATACTTAAAGCTGGCATTGAAAGATCCGTAGTAACAACTGCTTTTGGACAGCCAGTAAACCCTCCACCATCTGAAGGAATGCGGATGGCTATAGCTGCATTGCTGGATTCAGGAATGTCACCGAAGAACATTTCTAAATTAGTGAAAGATAACCCTAGTGATTTATTGAGCTAGTTAAAAAATCTCCGCTCCTAATAATAAAATCTGGCCCTTGTTTTCCCATCATCTTTACTTCGGTTTTTGTCTTGATAAATCGATTACTGAAAAAGCTAGCAGCAACCAACCAAATATAAATAATAAGGCCCCGAAAGGGGCTATAGCCCCGAACCAATTAAAAGAGCTCAGACTTATCGTGTACAAGCTACCGCAAAATATGACAGTCCCCACAAAAATCAACCATGGTATATAAAAAAAGAACCTGTTAAATCCAACTTTGAAATTCAATATTATTCCGATAAGAATCAAAGCCACTGAGTGAAACATCTGGAACCTGACGGAGGTTTCGTAGATGTCTTTAGCATCCATATCCATGACAGGCTCAAGCCAATGGGCTCCCAAGGCTCCAACCAAAACGGACAAGAAAGCCAATATTGAACCTACACCTATCCAATAGCCAGCAATAGTTTTCAAATATCAACCTTGGGCAATGCCATCTGCAGGTTCTCTATGGGAAATATCTGTCATTTTTTTGATTTGATTGGTTAATCTGATCCGTTCCTCCAATAACCAGTCAAACTGAACATCACATCCAGCAATTGGGCCGGGATAATATATTATTTCTTCATTTAATTCTTTCAATTCATTTTTGAGGTTTGATTCCAATTTATTACCTTAGCCGACCATTCTGTTAATTGCTCAGGCCTCATGATAGCAGGGAGAAACTTAACCTTTACACCTTTTTGCCCAAAAAGCCTATGCGGGCAAATTAATTTTGTATTATGAGGATACACGAGGGTACAATTCCAGACATCTACAAAAAGACATGTTTTATACACGGAGACACTGATGAGCGAGATGCCCGCAGCGATATCAACTGGGTTGAGAGAATGGCAATGTGATGCTATAGATATCCCAAAAATGGAACCTGGCAAAGCATTAGTAAAAACGAATCTGGCATCAATATGTGGTAGTGACTTGCACATAACTTATATGGGTTGGAATGCACATGAATTCCCTCTCCCTCACGGTTACCCCGGACACGAAGGTATTGGACAAATAGTAGACCCTGGTGATACAGATTTTGCCGAAGGGGAATTGGTCCTCACCGTGCCAAATATTTGGAACTCCAAGTGCTTCGCAGGCTACCAATTAATTGATCCTAATTTCCTTCTACGGGTACCAACAGGTGTTCCAGAGGCGCACCTGTTAATGGCACAACAGCTTGGGACAGTGGTTTTTGGAACAAGAAAATTACCGACATTAGTCGGAAAAACTATAGCGATCTTAGGACAAGGTTCTGTTGGTTTATTCCACGATTTTATGTTACGGAAACTCGGAGCTCATAAAATCATAGCGATCGAACCAGTAGCAGAGAGGTTGCAAGCTGGCCGCAATATGGGAATTGACGAAGCAATTGATGTGACAGGTGACAAAGCTACAGAGGCCGTGATGGACATTACATCCGGTGAAGGTGCGGACCTGGTCATAGAAGCTGTAGGCAGTGTTGACACTTTGAATCAATCTTTGAAATTAGTTAAGCCTTTCGGAAAATTGGCAGTGTTTGGGTTGCCTCCAACCATGGAAAAAGTTCCTTTTGATTGGGATACCTTTTTCCGTAAATGTATAGACATGCATTCAGTGTTTGGAGCCCAAGACGAGCCTGGTTTGCCGGCCTTCCAACTAGCTGTGGACTACATAGAAAATAAAGAAATTGATATGGCACCCTTCGTTACTCACCAATTTCCAATATCTGAAATACAGAACGCTTTTAACCTAGCCGACTCTCGTGAGGATGGAGCCTTAAAAGTTTCCCTTACCTTTGAGTGAAAATGAGGAGCCTAAATGGGGAAATCACTTGAATATTCTACGATAGAGGAATTGTCTGAACTACTAAGTTCTTCAAAAATTTCAACAAAAGAATTGGTACTTCATTTACTGGATCGTTCTAAAAAACTTGACCCAAATTTGAATGTGTGGGTAACGCTCAACCCAAATTTGGAAACCGAAAACTATAGCCAGGAGAGTACTAATAAATTAGCCGGTATACCTATAGGCATAAAGGACATTTATTGCACCCGCGACATGAGAACAACCTGTTGTTCTCCAATATATGAAAATTATGAGCCTGGGTATGACGCTCGGACGGTAAAAATGCTAAGAGATTCCCAGGCTGTGATCATGGGTAAAACCGTAACTACTCAATTTGCTTGTGGAGATCCTCCCCCTACCAAAAATCCCTGGGATTTTTCAAGAACACCAGGAGGATCCAGTAGTGGTTCAGCAGTCGGAGTAGCTTCGGGGATGTTCCCGGCTGCCCTAGGGTCTCAAACTGCAGGTTCCGTTTTAAGGCCTGCGTCATATAACGGTATCGTTGGATTCAAACCGACATACGGTCTCGTCAGTAGGCAAGGAGTTTTCCCAGTAGCATTATCTCTTGACACAATGGGATGGTTTACCCGCTCGGTAAAAGATGCTGCAATCCTGTTGCAGTATTTATCTGGTTATGATGCCGAAGATAAGGATTCAGTGGAAGTGGATAGCAAACCATATATTTCGATTCCTAAACCGATCTCCCGACCACCTCATATCGGCGTTGTAGAAAACTTCTACTATGAAAATTCAGATCACAGCACTATGAAAAATTTTGCTCTTTTATTGGAGAGACTTTCAAAGGCAGGGGCGATAATAGAGACTGCGGATACACAACTTGATTTTAATAGCATCTTAGACTCTCACAGAGTCATCATGAATTGCGAGGCAGCACATACCCATAAAGATAATTTTGAAAAAAGGCCTGATGACTTTGCTCCCAGAGTAAAAGAAATAATCGAACATGGTTTGAATACACCAACTCATATATATATACAATCAAAGCATTTTCAACAGAATTACATTAAGCAAGTATCAAAATTGTCAAAGAAATACGATGCTTTGATAATGCCAACAAGTCTGTCAGGTGCTCCAACCTCAGAGACTACGGGGGAACCTATCTTTCAGGCTCCGTGGACAATGTCCGGGGTGCCAGCAATCTCTTTGCCATACGCGTTGGACAATGACGGTATGCCACTGGGAGTACAAATAATATCGGACCACTTTGACGAATCGAATTTACTATCGACTTCAATGTGGATTGAATCCGTGGTGAATTTCACCCACAAGCCACCTCTATTTAATGATTAAAAATCCTGTCAGACCCTTAGGGTTTTTCCAATAGTATGGCTAGATTGGATACATGGCTGGAAAGACTAGGAAACCGGTGGTTCTTCTATGGCTGGCTTATAGTATTTTCTTCTTTCACATCAAGCATGATAAATGCCGGCACTGGTAGCTATGCTTTAGGATTTTTCATCATACCGATGGGTGAGGAGATAGGAATATCCAGAACCCAGTTTTCAGTAATTCCTATATTTAAACTCGCCACAATTCCAATACTCCCGCTATTAGGCCTATTGGTGGATAGAAGACATGGAGGAAGAATAATAGTTTCCGTTGGCAGTTTGGTCGGGGGTACTGCCTTGGCTTTTACCTCTCAAATAGACAAAGTGTGGCAGTTCTACATGTTATACGGAATTATTTATGGCTTTGGCACTGCTGCCATGGGTAGCCAATTGGTTGGTCCGTCATTGATGGCCAAATGGTTTGTGAGAATGAGAGGAAGAGCGATGGCCATTGGCACCATGGGCATATCGGCCGGTGGTGTTGTAGTCGCGCCTGTTGCAGGTTTGGCCATCTCCACCCTTGGATGGAGAGCAGCTTGGGTAGTATTGGGAATGATGGCGGTAGTTGCTATCGTCCCCGTATCATCACTATTTCTTAGGAGAAGCCCCGAAGATATTGGGCTACTGCCTGATGGAAATGCATCGGAGTTGAATGCAGAAGTTGCCGCAGATAATGAAGTAAATTCCTGGACCCTGAACCAATCCATACGGGATACCCAATTCTGGATACTTTTGCTAATTCAGTGTCTAGGCCTTTCAGGTTTGGTGGTCGTACTATTTCACGAAGTCGCCTATATTCAAGACAAAGGACTAAATATACAGTCAGCAACCTTGATAGCGACCTCATTAGCCACCTCAGCCATGATTAGCAAACTCCCTTTTGGCTACCTAGCAGAAAAAATGGATATAAGAAGAGTTCTTGCACTTTGTTTGATACCTGCAGGATTATCAACCTATATGATCATACCCCTCGATTCTGTTTGGATTTTGGTGATTTGGGGAGCTATACATGGGTTTTTTATGGGGGGATTCCCCACTCTGACTAATGTGGCATTACCTGAATATTTTGGCCGCCAATATATGGGAAGTATTAGAGGGGTTATTGCTCCTATCACCATGATCATTTCGGCATTAAGTCCACTAATAGCCGGTATTCTTTGGGAAGAAAGTTACAGCTATTCAGTGGCATTTTTCTTGTTCGGGTCCGCATGGGTAATCGGAGGCCTACTAACTTTCACATTAAGCAAACCAAAGAATCCACCTGCTGTAAAAAATATTACGGACCAAAAAATGCCCGTTTGACGTGTATTTTTTTACTCTGATGATAATATGATGTCAATTGTTATGGAGGATAGACATGGCCCCACCCATTGAATTCTTAGGCTTAATACCATCATGGATCTTAGTATACCTAGCAACATTAGGTTGCTTTGGAGCCGCGGCTTCCTTTTTATATATTCGGATGTTTAAACCTATCTTGCAGGGAAAACCTTCAGGAAGAACAGATCAGCTCCCTAAAAGAATCCTTGGAGCCCTACCTTATATCCTAGGTCAGAAGAAAGTCCTCCAAAGTACTGACGTAGTGAGAGACAGAGCAGGCATGGCACATGCCATCATATTTTGGGGCTTCTTGTCTTTCTCACTTAGCTACCTGATTTTTATATACGGGGATTCAATTAACCCTAATTTCTCCAAAACCTTACTTTCTGAAGCTGGATTAACAATTTTTGGAACCTACTTAGATATTTTGGCCGTAGCCTTGCTGTCCGTGATAGTTTTAGCTGTAATGCGAAGATGGGTTTTTACTGCTAATAGGTTGAGGTTTGACTTAACGCAGAAAAGAGAGGCTGCCATAATACTTGCCTTGATAGCCTTCTTGATGATCAGCACCATAATAGGGGAGGCCTTTTATGTTGCTGCACAAAACGTCCATTCTCATTCCCCAATAGGGAATTTTTTGGGGGATATATTAAACGACGGTGGCTTTGACAGGGATGCGTCTTCTTTTATATACCAGATAAGTTGGTGGATACATCTGACCATAATACTGGGATTCTCCGTCTATATTCCAATATCTAAGCATGTTCACCTGGTAGGAGCTCCAATCGGTTTTGTTACACGGCAGTTAGGTGCTAAAGGAACATTGACAACAATAACTGATTTTGAAACAGCCGAGTCTTTCGGGGCATCCAAAATGAAAGACTTTAACCAAAAACAGCTACTTGATGCCTTCGCATGTGCTGTCTGCGGTAGATGTACAGATGTATGTCCTGCAAACCTAACAGGGAAAACGCTCTCTCCAATGCATATAGTGCAAGGGCTTAGGTACCATATCGCCGATGCCACCTCGGTTGATACCGAAGAGGATATACCCAATATCATCGGATCACGAATAGAGAAGCAAGCTGTATGGGATTGTCTAACATGTGGTGCTTGTACCGAGGTATGTCCAGTCGGCAATGAACCATTCCATCCTATAGTGGATATGCGACGCTATATGGTCATGGAAGAACCGGACATACCAGAAGGAGCTGAGGGAGCACTGCGAAATCTAGAACAGAGAGGGCATCCATGGAGTGGCACTACATTCACCAGAGAAAGTTGGTACGAGGGTCTTGATGTAAAAACATTCTCTGAGAACCCGGAAGCTGAATACCTCCTATGGGTAGGATGCACTAGCGCCTTGGAACAGAGAAGTCAGAGCATTCCAAGAGCCATGGTTTCTATTCTCAATAGAGCCGAGGTGGATTTTGCCATATTGGGTACAGAGGAGACTTGTACAGGGGATCCAGCTAGGAGGATGGGAAATGAATATTTATATCAAATGCTGGCTATGCAAAACATCGAAACTTTTAACAAGTATGACATAAAGAAGATTCTCACTAGTTGCCCGCATTGCTTTAATAACATTAAGAATGAGTACCCTCATCTTGGTGGTACGTACGAAGTAATGCACTACAGCGAATTAATCTCAGACCTTATCGAAAAGGAAAAAATTAAACCTGTAGTCACTATAAACACCACTTTGGCATATCATGACTCATGTTATCTAGGAAGGCACAATGGCATCTATGAAGCACCAAGACAGGTTGCTAAATCCATACCAGGGTTGGAATTAGTAGAGATGGAAAAGTGCAGAGGAAACGGCTTCTGCTGTGGAGCTGGAGGCGGTCACATGTGGTATGAGGAAGAAGGTAATCAAAGAGTTAACCATTCCAGGACATACCAGTTCTTGGAAACAGGTGCAGATACTGTAGGAGTTTCCTGCCCATTCTGCATGCAGATGATGGAAGAAGGTGTTCAATCCAAAGGAGAAACCGAATCCAAGCAGGTGAAAGACCTAGTGGAGCTAGTAGAAGAAAGCCTTGGTTAACCCTTGTCTTTTTCAGATTCTTCCACAGCAACATATTTTGATGGGCATTTAACTATCACATTTTGACTATCAAATTCCTGCCCTGGAGTGTGAGCGCCTTCAAGAATAATTTCTGAATGCTCATTAAAAAACAAATCTGGTAGCACTCCATTATGAACCGCTTCAATTTCACTTATTCCATCTATCAATGAAAAACGAGCTGAGGTGGACCCTTCAACCCTATGAAAAGACCCTGGCTTTAATTTCCCGCTAACCCTCACCATACGTCCTTCAGCAGTAGGGGGCTGACTGGATATCTCACTCACAGTGTAGTAATAAACGGTTGCCCCCTGAAAAGCCATGTAAGCGAAGTATCCCAGAGCGGCGCACAATACAAGAGCGGCAAAAAGAAACTTGCCTCTATTGCTTCTCATTTTGGATTCGGAAATATAACTGTTGCTACTTTGATCATTCATTCTAGATGTTATTTTTTTCAAAAATAATTTTTTTTAGCATAGTTACTTCATTTCTCATCTCTTTCAACCTTCGAGAAAGAAAGAGAATATACCCGAAAAATAAGGCCCAAACTAAAAAAAACACTGCAAATAAATATTTCAAATTCGCTTCAGGATCGTTTTGTTGAGCTTCACTATTTAATGAAGAATCTGCAAAGACAAAAGATTTCTCCCAAACCAGCATAGACACAGCAGCAATGAATATAAATAACACTAACCGGAGCGACCTACCAATTAAGGGATACATATTGATGAACCTCGTCTAAATCATCTTCGCATTTTCTCATTTGAATTCTTTCTAACATCACATAAACATAAAAAACAGTAAATGTAATCAAGGACACGAAAAATGTTATATACATTTTGCCATCTAAGTCAGAATCTGCTGCTGCAAGCGGCCCAATATTTAGATTGGGATGGGCAGTCCTCCACCAAATAGATGCCAGATATATAATCGGTGCATCGATAGCTCCTAGCAATGCCACAACCGAAGCATAACGCCTACCTTGAGACCCTGGAGTGGAGAAAGAACGTACCATCAGATAACCGACATATACAAACCAAAGAATTAAAGTAGTAGTAAGTTTAGGGTCCCAAGACCACCAAACTCCCCAAACCGGTTTGGCCCATATTGCCCCTGTTACCAGAATTAGAGTAGCAAATATGACTCCCAACTCAGCGGCTGAATATGCAATTGCGTCCCATAGGTTTTTCCTTGTTATCAGATGGATCACACTAGCTATACCAACTACAAGAATAGAAACCATTCCGATCCAACCAAGAGGAACATGAACATAAAATATTCGTTGTGATACACCTAGGTTTTGTTCAGTAGGTACCCACATAAATACCATATATACGGTCACAAGCATTAAAGTGAAGCTAGCGACAAATAATATCGTTTTCATTTACTAAACTTAACCCTTAATCTGCGGGAATAACGACGCCAATCAATGGATTGAGACCGATGCTAGTGAATTATATCACTAGCTGTTTGGAGTAATTAGAGAATTAGCTGGTAACAGCCCCAACTGAGGCTGAAGACACTAACTTGGCATATTTCGCCAAAACACCTCTCTCATAATTAGGTTTTCTTGGGCTCCATTTTGACCTTCTATCTTCTAATTCATTATCAGTCAATTTTACGCTCAGGTCCCGTGCTTCTATGTCCAAGTTTATTATGTCCCCATCCTCAATCAATCCAATTGGTCCCCCTACCGCCGCCTCTGGAGCAACATGACCAATGGAGCCACCTCTAGTTGCACCAGAGAATCTACCATCGGTAATAAGAACTGTAGTTTCCCCCAACCCAGCGCCCATGATTGCCCCAGTCACCGCCAACATCTCCTGCATCCCTGGTCCGCCTTTAGGCCCCTCGTATCTTATGACAACCACATCACCATCTTTGATCAAACCTCCGGTGACAGCCTCAAAAGCACTACGCTCCCCATCAAATACCCTTGCTGGTCCTTCATGTTTTTCAATCTTGGTCCCAGCAACTTTTATGACAGCTCCTTCAGGAGCTAAATTACCTTTGAGAATAGCTAGTCCCCCAGTTGAACTTTTTGCGTTATGAACTGAGAAGATTACTCTTTCATCCGGCTTTGTATGAACATCAGAAAGATTCTCTTCTAGAGTTTTACCATTAATTGCCTTGGCATCACCATGTAACATTCCTGCGTCTAGCAATTCCTTTAATACTACTTGAACACCCCCGGATCTATCGACATCAGACATTACATAATTTCCTCCAGGCCTTAGATCAGTTAAGTATGGTGTCTCCCTTGAAAGAATGTCGAAATCATCTATTGTTAATTTAACCTCTGCCTCTCTTGCAATGGCCAATAGATGAAGAACTGCATTGGTAGACCCTCCCATCGCCAACACCAACCTTATACCATTCTCAAAAGCCTTCCGAGTCATGATATCCCTAGGTTTAATCCCATTCTCAAGCATGTAATATAAATGTTTACCTGCCTCATGAGCCACATCTAAATTTCGAGGGTCCACCGCAGGAATAGATGCGGCACCGGGTATCGACATGCCCATCGCTTCAATAGCAGACGCCATGGTGTTGGCTGTAAACATGCCGGAACAGGCTCCTTCTCCAGGGCAAGCCACGCGTTCCATGGCTATCAATTCTTCTAATGACATTTGTCTCGTAGAGAATGCCCCAACCGCTTCGTACATGTCTTGGACATTTATGTCCTTGCCTGCATAGTTCCCTGGAAGAATGGCACCACCATAAACAAAAATCGAAGGTATGTTTAGACGCGCCATAGACATCATGGCCCCTGGCATATTTTTGTCGCATGCCGCTACTACGGCCAAACCGTCCATACTTTCGGTAAAACACACAGTTTCAATAGAATCTGCAATCACTTCGCGGCTTACCAAGGATCCCTTCATACCCTCAGTCCCCATCGATATTCCGTCGCTAATCGTGATGGTGCCAAACATAAAGGGCACTCCCTGAGCATCCCGTATGCCTTCTTTCACTTTATCTGCGATCCTTGTCAAATGAACATTACACGGGGTGACATCACTGGCCAAATTAGCAACGGCAATGAATGGTTTTTCCATATCCTCGTCGTCTAGTCCTACGGCCCTAAGCATTGATCTAGCAGGAGCCCGATCCGGGCCCAAACTAACTTCTCCAGATTTATGTTTCAACAATTCTAAATTTTTTGTGTTGGTAGCCATTTTTCACTTCCTTAAATTTGGGTTCACAGGTCAATTAGGCCGTTTTGCGATCTTAAATTATCGTATTGGGGGATATTTAGCGCCGGCATTATATATGAGAAGTCCCTGCTATCCCAGTTTATCGTTGGGATAGCAGGGACTTCCATCAAAGAGCAGTTTTTAGATACCTGTTGGTCCGTATTTGGCTATTAATGCAATCACTCTAGGGTCTATGGAGTCAGGTATTTGCCTTCCTGAATCATGGTAGGCAATCGCCAAATGAGCGTCTCTATGCAGCTGCTCACTTTCTGGCATCCCTTTGTAGTCAGTATTGAGTTCACCAAAAAGACCATCTATATGTTCCTTTTCAAATGTACTCCTACTAGTCATGTCGATATAACCTGTACTTCAAAACCTTTATAATCCAGCATCGAAAGTAGAGTCTTCAAACAAGATTTCTCCCAATTTCTCCACGAATTCCTGTTTCTCGTCTTCGCTGACCTTACCTTTTTCCTCTATCTTCTGTTTGAATTGAGTGAATAGCCATTCATCCTTTGTGCCGTGGGGCATTTCGAAAAATTCTCTGTCAAACGAGGGAAGTTTACCGGGTCCGTAGTATCCTTTGCCCCGAATTTCATAACCTTCCAGGTTATCCGTCCCCTTTCCTAGAACTTCTCCAGTCTCGACAAAATGCTCCATCACAGGGGCCATGCCATAGCGCTGTACAGGGCAAACTAACATGCAAACCCCGCAACCTTCGTAGGTAGCCATTACAGGTCGACATCGATCGTACATTAATTTGTGCTTTTCTACACCCCTCCAAAAAACCTTCTCTTTAACCAAAGCTCTTCCAGGGCATCGATTGACACAGACCTGACACATTTCGCAAAACTTATGTATGCCGTAATCGACTGGTTCATCGTACGTTACTATTGCATCTGTACTAATAATAATAAGTCTAGATCTGTTACCAAAATGTGGTGAGAGTAGCTGTCCATTAGCACCAAGTTGTCCCAGCCCTGCCTCAACGAACATTGGTATGTAGGCAGCACTATTGTCGTTTGGGCTATGTATCTGAGCTCTGTAACCTAAATCCCTAATAAAGTCAGCAAGATCCAGGGCTAGAGCGCCTTCTACCTCATATGTTCCAAAGTGGGCAAATTCAGCTTCCATACTTGGTATAGTCTGGGTCTGCCAATAATCCTGTTCAAGTGCTAAACATATCGCATGCTCATACTTGACCCAGGCTTTCTTACTTTTGTAGGTATATTTCCTATCGTACTTTGTAAATCCTACCTCACCAAACCCGAGCTCTCTTGCCTTCTCTCTGATCTCTTCTGTCACATCCTTAGCCGGTGCGACATTCCCAGTTGGCTGTTTGTTGCCTGATACATATGCCGCCTCAACAAGAGGTTTGTTGACTTCATCGTGATGTTTACGGTACTCATACATCTCCCCGGTATAGACCGTCCACGTCCATTCCCTATCCGCAGCCTTCTCAACATTCTGGCTAACAATTGGATAATTTCGCGAATACCACGCTACATCATTATCTTTTTTCACTATCCCTCGTACTGTCGCGAGTTCCTCTGCTACTGGAATCTCCACGGAATCGTGATCTTGAGTCCTACCTGGTCTCTTAACGGTATGGTGAATTTCCTTTAAGGTCATGTCAAATTCCCTCCATAGACGTATTCCAAATTCTTGACGACTAATTCACAATCACAATAATGACTATCTTCAAAAGTGAAGTCTATTAATGTTACGTCGACAAGTCAATAAAACACTGCTCATTTATCCTTAAATAATCACCTCTATATAGCAAACTTCTGGGGCTCACCTC
>MDTC01243292.1_pt1 | contig 55335 bp, 52 predicted proteins | sample 811181 | NCBI WGS metagenome assembly MDTC01 (sample SAMN05326644, study PRJNA326480) | marine metagenome | isolation source: seawater | place: Pacific Ocean: North | collected 2011 | reverse complement strand
TAGTGAATTCTAAATTTAATCCATTCACCTGCTTCAAAAGAATTAAATGAAGAACTTACAAATTGAGCTTTTTTTCCTTCATTATTTTGACAAAATTGTAAGCTAGTAAACAAAAGACTGGAGCAGATCAAGAAAAGTTTCAATCGCATACACAAAAATATAAAAATACTATTCGGATGAATTAAAAAAAGACACTAATTTTTTTGCCCTTGCACTACCAATATCGTTTGCTAAAATTGATTCAGGAAGTTCTCTTATTTTCTTAAGTGACCTATATTTTTTCAACAAATAAATTTTTGTTTTTTCGCCAATTCCTGGAATTGAGTCTAGGGAAGAGCTTAAAGCGTCAATGCTTCTTTTGTTTCTATGAAAAGTAATTGCAAATCTATGTGCTTCATTTCTTATATGTTGTATGATTTTCAATGTTTCGGATCTTTTATCAAGATATAATGGAATTGGATCGTTGGGATAAAAAATTTCTTCTAATCTTTTTGCAATACCTAAAACAGGGATGTCTTCTAATTCTAAAGACTTTAATGCAGACACACTAGAACTCAGCTGTCCTTTTCCTCCGTCAACAATTATAAGATTAGGTAATTCTTTTTCTTCATCAATAAGTCTCTTGTATCTACGAAAAACAACTTCTTTCATAGATGCAAAATCATCAGGACCTGAAACAGATTTGATATTATATTTTCTGTATCCATTTTTATAGGGCTTACCATTTTTGAAAACCACACATGAAGCTACAGTGTTAGAGCCTTGTATATTTGAAATGTCAAAGCAGTCAATTGTTAAAGGAAATTCTTTTAGTTTAAGATCTGCTTTCATTGAATTCATGATTCTTTTAACGTGTCTTTCTGGGTCTATAATTTGAATTTTTTTGAGTTTTTCTAATTTGTAGATAGTTGCATTTTTTTTGGAAAGTTCTAAAATTTTCTTATTGTCTCCTGCCTTGGGAACTATTGATTTTAAATGGCTTAGTTCATTAAACTTAAAAGGTGTTATTATTGTTTTATTTTTTGAAGAAAATTTTCTTCTTAGTTCAACCAAACAAAAAAGTAAAACATCTCTGTCGGTTTCCTCCAATTTCTTTTTCACTTCTAAATTGTGAAATCTTACAATTCTACCAAAAGCCACTTCTAAATAATTTATGTAGCAGTGGGTATTATCAGATATTATACTAAAAACATCAACATTATTTAATTTTGGGCTAACTACAGTTGATCGAGACTGGTAGTTTAATAATAGCCCAAGTTTTTCTTTTAACTTCTGGGCATTTTCAAAATCCATTTTATTGGAATATTCAAGCATCTTATTTTTTAATAAATCTTTTGAAGGCCCAAATTTTCCTTTTAAAATTTGTTTTATAGTATAAATACTTGAATCATATTCCTTCTCCGAAATTAGGGTATTTGGGTCATCAATTTCCGTATTATTAGTAAATCCAAGAATTAGGGTATTGCCTCCTTTTTTTAAAATTCTTAAAAAAAGAGGACTGTTCTTTGAATTTATTTGATGTTCTGATAAATTATAGTTGCTTGATCTAATTGGAAAGAGGTTGTTTATTAAATCCAACAAAACGTTAATGGTTTTTTTATTTGTGTAAGGCCCAAAATATTCAGATCCATCTTTAATTAATTTTCTTGTAAACATGACCCTGGGAAATCTTTCTTTTTTAATACATATCCAGGGATAAGTCTTGTCATCTCTTAATAAGATATTGTATTTAGGTTGGAATTTTTTAATTAATGAGTTTTCCAAAAGTAATGCATCAGATTCGGAGGAAACTACTACATGTTTTAAATCAGCAATATTTTTAACTAAGTTTTTTGTTTTTTGAGAAGTAATATTTTTAGTAAAATACGATGAGACTCTTTTTTTTAAGTTTTTTGCTTTGCCGATGTATATAATCTTTTTTTCACGACTGAAAAATTGATAGACACCTGGCTGTTTGGGAATTGTTGCCAGCTTGATTTTCAAAGAAGTTGTTATCACTATTCTAAATTAATTCTTTTTAAATTTGTGAAAAAATATAATATGGAAATATTATGGGGAGTTGTAATTTGTAATTTAACGTTTATAGCAGTTGCTTATGTTATCAATGAGAACAATGCAGATATTTTATTAGCGGGATATAATACTATGTCTAAAAAAGAAAAAGAATCTTTTGACCTTAATGGATATCTAATTTTTTTTAAGAAATTTTTTCTAAACCTTGCCACATACACTTCTTTAATTTTTTTATTTTTTTACGCAGCTTTTGATGAAGTAATAGCAATTTTTACATATTTTATTTCAATTATTTTGCCAATGCCCTACATGATATATATGGGAAATAAATTTAAAAAGAAACAATAGTGTTAAAGCAAGAATTAAGAGAGCTCTATAAATCTAAAAGAAACTTATTAACTAATAATGAAATTGAAAATTTAAGTTTAGATTTAGCCAATAAAACTTTAGATTTAGACATTTGGAATTATAATAATTATCATGTTTTTTTTCCAATTGAAAAAAATCTAGAGGTCGATACTAAATTAATAATTCAAATAATTCAAGGAAAAGATAAAAATGTAATTCTTCCAAAAATTGATTTTAAAAAAAAAGAACTTAAAAGCTATCTTCTGACAGATTCAACATTATTAAAAACCAATAAGTTGGGGGTTTCTGAACCTCACACAGGAATAGAGGTGTCAAATATGGATTTACAAATAGTATTTGTCCCTTTGCTTTGTTTTGACAATTATGGAAACAGAGTTGGGTATGGGGGGGGATATTACGATAAACTTCTTTCGAAATGTAGTAAAGAAACTCTCAAAATTGGACTATCGTTTTTTGGACCTGTAAAAAAAATTACGGACATTTCTCAAAACGATGTGCGAATGGATTATTGTATTTGTCCCAGTAAAGTTTACGAATTTTGAGGGAAAACTTTCTTGTTAAAAATAATCATTATACCTACTCCGGTGCTTATTGCAGTATCCGCAATATTAAAAACAGGCTCAAAGAAAGTAAAATTGTTACCACCTAAAAAAGGAAACCAATTTGGCCAAGTCCAGTTAAATATAGGAAATTGAAGCATGTCCACAACATGCCCATAAAAAATAGATTCATATCCGCTTCCAGGACTGAAAGTAGCAATATTCAAATAGCTTTCTGTAAATAAATATCCATAAAAAATTGAATCAATTAAGTTACCTATAGCTCCCGCAAGTATTAGAGAAATACTTAAGGTTAGGAGTTTGTTTTCTTGTTTTTTAATACTGTCATAAAGCCAATAGAAAATCAATGGTACTGCTAAAGTTCTGAACAAGGTGAGCATAAGCTTTCCTGTTCGTTCACTGATGAAAGGAAGAAAATCACTTATTTTTGCACCCCAAGCCATTCCTTTATTTTCAACAAATAAAATTTTAAACCATTCAAAATCAACTAAAGCAGCTTGGCCATAAAGGGTTAACGGAAAATTTAGTTTAATATAAATCTTGGAAACTTGATCAATAATTATAATAATAAAGATTATTAATAAAGATTTTTTTAAACTCATTTGAAAGCATTATAAATTCAGATATGGAACACCTTTATCTCAAGAGATTTTATTTTTTGCCTCGATGCTTAATGTTGCATGTGGTACTAACTCCAACCTTTTTTTATTAATTAATTTTCCAGTTTCTCTACACACTCCATATGTTTTATTTTCGATTCTAATCAGAGCAGCATTAAGATCTCTAATAAATTTCTCTTGTCTAATTGCAAGCTGAGTGTTTGCTTCTTTAGACATTGTTTGCGACCCTTCTTCAAATGCTTTGAATGTTGGAGAAGTATCTTCTGTACCATTATTTCCATCATTCATATAGGCACTTTTAATTAGAGCTAAGTCATTTTGAGCTTTACTTATTTTTTCTTCAATTAATGATTTAAATTTTTTTAAATCTTTATCGGAGTATCTTGTTATAGCCATAATTATTTTATTTTTGTTAAACTTAATTTGCTTTTAATATTGTCAAATTCTATTAATATTCCACTATCTATTTTGTCCTTAAAAATTAGATCATCTGCTAAAGTCTCGTTAAGGATATATTTTCGATTTTCAAAAATAGCTTTTTCAATTATATTATTATTCTGAATTTTTAAAATAATTTTATCAGTAACTAATAAACCAATTTCCTTTCTGTAATTTTGGATTCTGTTAACTAACTCTCTAGAAATTCCTTCATTAATTAATTTGTCATTTAATTGGACATCAAGAGCTACTGTTACATTGTTTTCAGAGGCAACTAACCAACCTTCAATATCTTGAGAATAAATTTCCAAATCAGATGGATCGAGAGTTATTTTTTCAGCACCAATTTTTAAAAATATTTGATTCCCTTTTTCAATTGCTTGTATTTCTTTAGTGCCAAAATCTTTAATTTTAGACACGGTTGGAGAAAGCAAGTTGCCAAGTTTAGGTCCCAAACTTTTAAAGTTAGGTTTAACTTTCTTGACAAGTATCCCGGAACTGCTATTAATTAACTCAACATTTTTAACATTTACTTCTGATCTAATTAAATCAGAGATTTCATTTAACTCAAGTTTTTCATCTTCAGAATTAAAAGGAATCATAACCTTTAAAAGAGGCTGACGAACTTTAATTTTTTCCTTTTTTCTTAATGACAATACAAGTGAACATATTGTCTGTGCCTTTCTAATTTTCTTTTGCAGAGATGGGTCAATTAATATTTTATTTACTTTAGGAAAATCTGTGTGATGAACAGAGTCCTGATAGCTAAATTTAGTGTTAGAAACTAAATCTTTATAAAGCCTATCCATAAAGAACGGAGCAATTGGAGAAGATATTTTAGACACCTCAGTTAAGCAGGTGAAAAGAGTTTGGTAGGCACTAATTTTATCTTTTTCATATGATCCTTTCCAAAATCTTCTTCTAGATAATCTTACGTACCAATTACTTAAATATGTTTGAACAAATTCAGAAATTACCCTTGAGGCTTTGGTGGGCTCATAATTTAAATAACAGTTGTCAACTTCATCAATTAAAGAGTTTAGTTCTGAAATAATCCATCTGTCAAGTTCAGGTTTTTCGTTATTTGGTATTTCATTTTCAACGAAAGAAAATTGGTCAATATTAGCATAAAGAGCAAAAAAAGAATAAATGTTATAAAGTGTCCCAAAGAACTTTCTTTTACTTTCTTCAATTCCATCAGTATTAAACTTTAAGTTATCCCAAGGATTTGCATTGCTAATCATGTACCATCTCGTAGCATCTGGCCCATATTTTTTGATTGTTGCAAATGGATCAACCGCATTCCCAAGTCTTTTAGACATTTTTTGACCGTTTTTATCTAAAACCAGACCATTGGAAATAACATTTTTATAAGAAACGGAATTAAAAATTAATGAACTTATGGCATGTAAGGTATAAAACCATCCTCGTGTTTGATCAACTCCCTCAGCTATGTAATCTGCTGGGAAAGCAATATTATTATCAATCATTTCCTTATTTTCAAATGGATAGTGCCATTGAGCATAAGGCATAGAACCAGAATCAAACCAAACATCTATTAAATCTGGTTCTCTAAACATTTTTTTGCCTGACTTGGAACAAAGAATTACTTGATCAACAATATTTTTGTGAAGATCAATTCTATCATAATTAGAATCATCCATATTGTTTAATTCAAAAGATTCAAAAGGGTCAGAACTCATATATCCAAACTTTATAGAGTTTGAAATCTCTCTTTTCAATTCTTCCATAGAACCGATAACCTCAATTTCAGAACCATCCTCAGTCCTCCAAATTGGTATGGGAATACCCCAAAATCTGGACCTAGATAGATTCCAATCATTTGCATTGGAAAGCCAGTTTCCAAATCTTCCAGTACCGGTTGATTTGGGCTTCCAATTTATTGATTCATTTAGTTTCTTAAGAACGTCTTTTTTTTCTGTCACCTTGATAAACCAGGAGTCCAATGGATAATATAAAATTGGTTTATCTGTTCTCCAACAATTAGGATAACTGTGTAAATACTTTTCAACTTTAAAAGCTTTATTTTCTGTTTTCAGTTGGATAGCAATTTCAACATCAACGGATTTCTCTGGAATATCATCATTTTCATTGTAATATTCATTTTTTACATACTTACCTGCTAAACTTTTCAGTTCCTTTCTAAATTTTCCTTGTAGATTTACAAGCGGAACGAGCTGATGGTTTTCATCATAAACAAGCATTGGAGGGACCTCAGGATTAGCTTCTTTTGCAGCCTTAGCATCATCAGCTCCAAAAGTTGGTGCAGTGTGGACAATACCAGTTCCCTCTTCGGTTGTCACAAAATCGCCAGAGATCACCCTAAAAGCATTTTCAGCATTTTTATATGGAAGTGGAGCTTCTTTCCATAATTGTTCATATTTAATTCCAACTAGATCATTTCCAATGAATAAATCTTTTTTTAAAAAAGGAATTTTATCCTTGTGATTTTCACTAATTTTAAGAGATCCTACATTAAAAACTTCCTGATAGGAAGTTGAAAATACTTTATACATCAAATCTTCTGCTAAAAGTACATTAATTGGTTTTTTGGTGTATAAATTAAAACTAGAAACTAAACGATATTTGATTTTGGGTCCAACAGTTAAAGCGGTATTTGATGGAAGAGTCCAAGGTGTTGTTGTCCAGGCCAATAAATGAATAGATCCAAATTTTTTTAAAGAGTTTGGTAGAGATTCATTAATTGCTTTAAACTGAGCAATTACAGTTGTGTCCGTAACGTTTTGGTATGTTCCAGGTTGATTAAGCTCATGTGAACTTAAACCGGTTCCTGCTTTTGGAGAGTAAGGCTGAACAGTATATCCTTTATAAATCAAACCTTTATCATAAAGATTTTTTATAAGCCACCAAACACTTTCTATATATTTTGATTTATAGGTAACATAGGGTTTTTCCATATCAACCCAATAGCCCATTTTTTTTGTTAAGTCATTCCAAACATCAGTGTATCGCATGACGGCTTTTTTACATGCTTTGTTATAATCTTCAATTGAAATTGACTTTCCAATATCCTCTTTGTTAATTCCTAGTTCTTTTTCAACACTTAATTCGATTGGAAGACCATGAGTATCCCATCCAGCCTTTCTCTCAACTTGAAAGCCTTTCAATGTTTTGTACCTACAAAATATATCTTTTATACTTCTAGCCATTACGTGGTGAATGCCAGGCATACCGTTCGCTGAGGGAGGACCTTCATAAAAAACAAACTTTGGAGAACCTTCACGAATATCAATACTTTTTTGGAACGAATTATTATTATGCCAATCTTTTAAAATATCTTCAGCAATTGAAGGCAGATCTAAATTTTTATATTCAATAAAAGCCATATAGCAAATATGATTTTAGATAAAAGCGAAAGTAACCATTTTAGATCAATTTTTAGAACTTAGTCTCTAAAACGAAATTAAAATTTCTCCCTGGTGAGGAAATACCCGAAGCAAATTCTCTATAATGTATATCAAAAATATTATCTACAATTAATGCAGCCCTTATTTTATTTGAGAATTGATAGGAGGTCGAAAATTTAAAAACTCCCCAAGAGGGGGATCCATTGTAAACCTTACCATCTTCGTTGTATCCCAAAAAAGGTGTTTCTTCTAATCCATCCTCTCCACCACTACTGTATTCCGTTCGATTTTTAGAGTCGGAAAATCTGAAAGAAAATTGAGACTTTAAATTAGATTGAACCCACTTTAGGTCAAATCTTCCAAAAAGTGGTGATATTGATGGCAAGTTATACCTGTTTTTAACACTACCACCATTTGTGTATGTAAGATTACTTGTTAAAAACAGCTTCTCAATAATTTTAAATTGAGAGTCAAAAGATCCTCCATAAATATATGCTCTGCCAAAATTGATATTTGCAATTGTTTTAACTTCTTCAGAATCATATAAAATAGTATAAGGGTCTTGAGTTGAAAAATCATTTAAAACTTCAAAATTATCTCTGATTATATGATTAGTAATGTGAGTGTAATAAAAATTAACTGAAACAACGTTTTTTTTATTTTTAAGGAATTTTGTTAAACTAAGCTCAGTATTGTAAGCATATTCAGGTTTTAAATTTTTGTTCGGAACGGACAGCAAACCTCTATTTTCTCTTATTTTACCCATATCATCAATGTTTGGAGACCTAAAACCGCTTGAAAAATTAGTGCTAATTTGCCAGTTTTTTTCTGATCTATATACGTAACCAAAACTACCTGTCAATGATGAATTCTTGCTGCTTATTTTATTAAGTTGAGCATCAATCAATGACTCTTCTTTCCAATTGCCCTTAAGCCAAGTGTTGGTAAACCTCATACCAAAATTAAGGTTAGATTTTATTGAAAGATCTCTCTTGAACTCATAGTATGCTGCTGCAGAGGTATAATTACTTCCTGCACTAGGATATCTTGTTGGAATTTTTAGTTTATTAGTATCTTTTGGGTCTGAAATAAGGATACTTCCATTTCTTTTTAGGATTAAAGCATGAGCATCAGAATCAATATTATTATGGGTAAATTCAAAGCCATAAGATAACTTTGAAGAATCTGAAATATCTGTAGAAAGATCGGAATTAATGGAATAAACTTTTACATTTTCATATTGTGAATTTAAATTGAGTGATTGAAATCTTCTATTAAACCTAGATTCATTTATGTTTTGGAACGCAGCAACAATAGCCCCTTTTTTTAACCATTTTTTATTTTTAGAAAAGTTGTAGGTGGATGAAATGAGAGTCCTTTTTTGAGGCCCATAATACCAATCAGAATATTTTAGATTTTCTTGGTTTGAGAATTCATTAAGTTTGTCATACCTGTCTATATTTGAAGATTTTGAATATTGAAAATTTAATATCAAATTCTCGAAATCAGAAATTTTAAAATTGAACTTTTGCATAACATCTAATTGTGAATAAGATGTGTTTTTTTGTAAGTTGGGATTATTATTTATTAAGTTCCCAGAGTTGAATTCACCTCTACTTAAATAAAACTTGTTTAAACCCCAATCACTAAAACCATGTTTTCTCTTTTTCCCCATGGAAATATCTCCGAAATTAGAATAAGAAATATTACTAAAACTTGCCCATTTTTTATTGCTTAACTCCAGATTTGCGCTGCGAGTTTTAGAATTAAAGGTCAGGTTATAGGACTGGTTAATTTCAGCTAAAATTTTATTTTCATTATTAATTTTGGGAAGTCTTGAATAAAAATGGACTACGCCACCCAAAGCATCAGAACCGTAAGCCACGGAAGATGGACCAAAAATTATCTCAGTTCTTTCCAATATCTTTGGATCGACAGTTATGGCATTTTGAAGGTGACCAGATCTATATATAGCATTGTTCATTCTTACTCCATCCACAACGATTAAAACCCTGTTGGCTTCAAATCCCCGAATCACAGGGCTTCCACCACCACCTTGAGTTTTTTGTATTCTTACTCCACCACCACTAATTAATAAATCTGCTGAAGTTGTAGGAGATTCAAGAAAAAGCTCTTCTTTAGTTATTAACGATACTTTTTTTGAAATTTTATCTTTATTTTCTTTAGACCTACCAACAGAAAGTATTATTTCTGAAAGAAGTTGAGTTTTAGGATTCAAAAAAATAGTTGATTCGTTTTTGAGATCAGACAATTTATTATATGCTATTTGAAACTTTTCGTAAGAAATGTGGCTAAAAAACAGGGTATCTGTAGAATTGAATTGAGAGAGATTAACTTTTCCATTAGAAGTTGAAATAATTGACAAAGACTGATCACTATTATAAATAGTCACATTAGAAATGGGTTTGTTTTCATTAGCATCTTTAATTACTAGGCTTTGTGAAAAGCAAAAGCAAAAATTCAGTAGAAAGATGCAAAATAATAAATCACTCTTTCTTAAAAAGTTCATACATTATATTTAATGAGTTAGGCCTTCTAAATCCACCAATATGTATTGACATATAGGACATTAAAAATTCTAAAAACTCTTTTCTTTCCTCATTACTTATCATACACTTAACACCATTATCAAAATTTGTGCCCAAAAGAAACTCGAATTTTTCAATAAATTTTCCTGATATTTTATCATTAAAATCATCAGAATAATTTAATTGGTTTTTCGCATTCTCAAAAAAATCGAGATTATCTTCAAAATTTGGAGAAATTCCAAGATATTTTAAAATTTTAATTAAAAATTGAATATGAAAATTTACATATTTCTTGCTTGAATCTAACCAAAGAACAGAAGATTTTATATAATTAAATAAAACACTATTTTTTTCCTCTTCTAAAATAGATTTTGATAAAACCTCAGAGATAAATAGTACTAAACTATTTTTAATAATATCGAAAGGAATTGTTCTGTAAGGTGCTAAAATTTTTGCCGCTCTCATATTTTCTAAACCTCCATTGTTTTTATGATTGGCATTAATTTCAAGAATTGTCATAGGCTGAAATAGTCCTAAGCTAAGAGATTTATTTTTTTTTGATCGAATTCCTTTAATAATGTATGATTTTATTCCGTTTGATAGAGTATAACATTTAAAAATAACACTGCTTTCAGAGTATTTAATAGTACTTAAAGCGATTGCTTCAGTTGAGATTAACATTTGAATTAATTTGGAATTTGTTAAACAACTCCTTGCGCTAGCATTGCATCTGCTACCTTAATAAAACCAGCGATATTAGCTCCCTTCTCATAATTTATAAAATCTTTTTCTTTACCATTAGCAATGCAGGAGTCGTGAATATCTTTAATTATATCTTTTAACTTATTGTCAACCTCTTCTCTTGTCCAGCTGTATCTCAGGGAATTTTGTGCCATTTCTAAGCCAGACACGGCGACTCCGCCAGCGTTGGATGCTTTTCCTGGAGCATATAAAACTTTATTTTCTCTGAACAAAATAATAGCATTTGGAGTACATGGCATATTTGCCCCTTCACTAACGCAAATACATCCGTTTTTGATTAAATTATCAGCATCCCTTTCATTTAGTTCATTTTGTGTGGCACATGGAATAGCGATGTCGCATTTGATTTTCCAGGGAGTTTCATTTTTGTGAAAGGTTGCGTTTGGATATTTTTCTAAGTAATCTGAAACTCTTCCTCTCTTGTTGTTTTTGAGATCCATAATGAAAGCAAGTTTTTTTTGATCAATTCCATCGGAGTCATGAATAAATCCGGATGAATCTGAGAGCGTTAGAACTTTTGCACCCATCTGAATACATTTTTCTGCTGCGTATTGTGCTACATTTCCTGAACCAGATATTACAACTGATTTATTTTTTACACTATTGTTAATATGATTTAACATATTTTCTGCAAAATAGACTGTTCCATATCCCGTTGCCTCTGGTCTGATTAAAGACCCCCCCCAGGACAATCCCTTGCCTGTCAGTACTCCAGTAAATTCTTTTTTCAATTTCTTATATTGACCAAACATATATCCAATTTCTCTTCCTCCAACTCCGATGTCACCTGCTGGAATATCTGTATTAGGTCCTATATATCTAAAGAGTTCCGTCATAAAACTCTGGCAAAACCTCATAATTTCACCATCGCTTTTGCCTTTGGGATCAAAATCAGACCCACCTTTACCACCACCCATTGGAAGTGTTGTTAGGCTGTTTTTAAAAACTTGTTCAAATGCTAAAAACTTTAATATACTCAGGTTCACAGATGGGTGGAATCTTAAACCTCCTTTGTAAGGTCCAATAGCAGAGTTCATTTGTACTCGATATCCTCTATTAACTCTAATTTCACCTTTGTCGTCAACCCAATTTACTCTAAACATCAAAACCCTTTCAGGCTCAACCATCCTCATTAAAATATTCTTACCATGGTAGATTTTTTTGGAAACAATATAAGGGATAACCGTTTCAGCAACTTCTCTAACCGCTTGCATGAACTCTGGTTCGTTGGTATTTCTAACTTCAACCTCTTTTATAAAATTCTCAATATCTTTTTTCATAAATTAAAAAGTTAAAAGAACTATCAAACGAAGTTAATCAATTTATGTTAGTTTAGAGCTTGTTCGAGGTCGCTGATTAGATCATCAGAGTCTTCGATTCCAATACTAAGCCTAATAAGAGAGTCAACGACGCCAGATTTTTCTCTCATTTTATTCGGGATGGAGGCGTGTGTCATGGATGCTGGATGACATGCAAGACTTTCAACACCACCTAAGGACTCTGCAAGAGTAAAAACCTTCATTTTTTCAACAATTTTTACAGCTTTGTTGAAATTGCTTCCGTTTGGTTTAAAAGAGACCATTGCCCCAAAGTTATACATTTGTTCAAGCGCTATTTGATAGTTTGGATGTGTTTTAAAACCTGGCCAATAAACTTTTTCAATATTTTTATTTTCAGTTAAGTATTCGCTTATTTTTTTTGCATTTTCACAGTGTCTTTTCATTCTTACATGTAAAGTTTTAATACCACGAAGTGTTAAAAAACTATCCATTGGCCCACAAATTGCACCACTTGCATTTTGAATAAAATAAAGTTTTTCAGCTATTTGTTCATCATTAACAATCAAAGCACCAAGAATAACATCACTGTGACCAGCTAAAAACTTTGTTGCAGAGTGCATAACAATGTCTGCACCCAATTCTAATGGTCTTTGTAGGTATGGACTTGCAAAGGTATTATCAACAGCCAATAAAATATTTTTTGATTTAGCTATTTTACTAATAGATTTTATATCTATAACATTCATCATGGGATTAGTTGGTGTCTCAACCCAAATTAATCTTGTTTTGGGATTAATTAACTTTTGAACTGAATCGGTATTATTCATTTCAGTAAAATGAAATTTTATATTATATTTTTCAAAAACCTTTGTAAAAAGCCTGTAAGATCCACCATATAGATCATTTGTGGAAATCACTTCATCTCCTGGACTCAAAAGCTTAATAATCGCATCAATAGCCGCCAAACCTGACCCAAAAGCTAAACCATATTTCCCACTTTCTATACTTGCTAGAGACTTCTCTAAAGCATCTCTAGTTGGATTATGGGTTCTGCTATATTCATAACCTTTATGTTTCCCAGGGCTTGTCTGGGAATAAGTGGATGTTTGGTAAATGGGAGGCATTACAGCACCATAACCTTTCTCTGTAATTTGCCCACCATGTATAGTTTTCGTATTAAATTTCATTGTGAATTTAGATAAATTAAAGTCAAAGATAATTTTATAGAATTAATTTCAAATAATTTATTTTAAAGATAAACTTGAAAAATATTTTAAATCATAATATATTTTTACCCTAATTAATTATATTTAGAAATATGTTGGTTATTATGAAAGAAAAAATGATTTTTTGGAAATTAAATGTTTTAGTTTTGCTTTTTACCTCTTTTATTTATTCTCAAGATAAATCAAAATTAACTGAGGTTTGGAGTCCGATTCCTGCTGAAGTTTACTCTATATCTGATTCTACAGCTCCGGACGATGCGGTTGTTTTATTTGATGGTTCAGATTTATCTAAATGGAATGCAAAATGGTCCAAAAAGAAAAGCGGTTGGAAAATAAATGAGGATGGTTCTGTCACAGTTGTTTTCGATGGTTCAGGTGGAATAGAGACTAAGGAAAATTTTGGTTCAGTTCAATTACATATCGAATGGAAAACTAGTGAAGACACATCTCATAGAAATCAAAACAGATCTAATAGTGGAGTTTTTTTACAGAACAGGTATGAAATTCAGATTTTAGATAGTTATAAATCTCCAACTTATGTTAATGGGCAAGCTGGATCAGTTTACAAACAACACATACCTTTGGTTAATGCGTCTAGGAAACCTGGAGAGTGGCAATCGTATGATATAATCTTTGATGCTCCAAAATTTGATTCTAATGGAATTAAAGTTAAGTCTGGGTATTTCACTGTTTTTCACAATGGCATACTTATTCACAACCACGTTGAAATTTACGGGACAACCGAAAATGTAGGTGCTCCGAAAAATATTGCACATGGAGATGGGCCAATATCTCTTCAAAACCATTGTTGTTCTCAAGTATCATTTAGAAATATATGGGTCAGAAAATTATAATTTAAAAAGATATATAGACTAAAAAATCATTAAAATGATTCAATCAATGACAGGTTATGGAAATTCTACTGTAGACTTAAACAACGGTGTTATACAATTAGAATTAAAATCACTAAACAGTAAAATACTAGATTTAAGTTTTCAGTTGTGTCCAGAACTTTCAAGTATTGAAAATGAACTTAGAGAATTGTTATCTAAAATTCTTAAAAGGGGAAAAATAAATCTAAAATTGAACTTTGAAAGTTCTAACCACTTTGCAAAATCAACTTTAAATTATGAAATCATTAAATCACACATTAATGATTTGAAAAAAATATCTTCTCTAAGTGATAGTGAATTATTGAAATTGGCCTTAAAACTTCCCAACTCTGTTTCTGAAAAGAAACAAGAATTAAGCAATAATCAAAAAAAGGAAATTTTTAAAACGGTTAAAAAAGTAATTAAAGAACTTGAAAGTTTTAGAATTAATGAGGGCAATGCTCTTAAAAAAGATATAATTCAAAACTTAAAAAAAATAAAAAAAAGTCAACTAGAAATTAAAAAAATTTCACATCAAAGAATAAAAAAAATTAAGGGAAGAATAAAAATAAATCTAAATAAATTAAAACTTGATAACGATAATGAACGATTTGAAAGGGAATTAATTTACTATTTAGAAAAAATTGATATTAATGAAGAAATTGTTAGGCTAGAAAACCATATTAACTATTTCACAAAGACAGTTGAAGTTAAAGAGATTACTAAAGGCAAAAAGTTATCCTTCATTTGTCAAGAAATGGGCAGAGAAATAAACACAATTGGTTCAAAAGCAAATTTTTTTAAAATTCAAAAAAAGGTTGTTGAAATGAAAAATGAATTAGAAAAAATAAAAGAACAGTTATTAAATGTTTTATGATAGAGAGAGGAAAATGTATAATACTTTCAGCACCATCCGGCAGCGGTAAAACTACATTGGTTAAACATCTTTTGAGTTTTAAAAACCTAAATTTAGTATTTTCAATTTCTGCAACTACCAGAGAAAAAAGAATTGATGAATCCCAAGGGAAAGATTATCTTTTTGTTAATAAGAAAGAATTTAAAAAAATGATAGTTGAAGATGAATTCATTGAATTTGAGGAGGTGTACAAAGGAATATTTTACGGATCTCTAAAAAAAAGTGTAAATGATTTGTTAAACAAACACAATGTTATTTTTGATATCGATGTTGAAGGTGGTATTAAACTTAAAAAGTTTTTTAAAAGTGATGCTATGTCTGTTTTTGTGAAACCTCCAAACATGGGAGTGTTAAAAAACAGATTAGAATCAAGAGGTCTAGATTCAGAAAAATCTATTTCAAAAAGGCTTTTTAAGTCTGAGAAAGAAATGAGTAGAGAAAAAATGTTTGATAAGGTTTTAGTGAATGATGATTTAACTTTGGCAAAAAAACAAGTTTTAGCATTGGTGAAAGAATATTTAGATTTTGATTAAGCAAATTGGTTTATTTTTTGGAACATTTGATCCACTGCACAACGGGCATGTTTTAATTGCTAACTACTTTATCGAAAAGTTATATCTTGATGAGCTACGTTTAGTAGTTACCCCTTTGAACCCCTTTAAAAATAAGAGCACGGTTTCCAGCGAAAAAAAAAGACTTGAAATGGTTAGTGATTTTTGTATAAATGAGAAACAAATAAATTGTTCTAAAGTAGAGTTTGATCTCCCCAAACCAAATTATACAGCAGATACATTGGATTACATAGTTAAAAAAAACCCAGGTTCTAAATTATTTGTAATACTAGGTGAGGATAATTTGAATACACTCCACAAATGGAAAGATTTTAAAAAAATTTTACAACACAAAATTTGTGTTTATCCCAGAAAGAATTTAAAAAAAGAAGATAAAAGAATCTTGGAACATGAGAATATTAAATTATATGATGCTCCATTAATGGAAATTTCTTCAACCTTGATAAGAGAAAGAATTTCTAGAGGAAAATCTATTGAGCACTTAGTTCCTAATATGATTCTGAATCATTTAATGTGATATTCTAAGTAATTAGATCAAGTTTTTTTAACCAATTATTAACAATTTGATTGGTTTTTTTTGTCCAAATTGCATCCCCTTAATCAAATCAGAAACAAAATTAATATGGAAGATAAAAAACCAGTTGATATTAAAGAAATTAATGAAAAAATAAAGAAGGAAAGTGCCTTTATTGATCTACTAATGCTTGAAATTAATAAAGTCATAGTAGGTCAAAAGCATATGACCGAACGTTTATTAATTGGCTTATTGGGCAAAGGCCATATTTTATTGGAGGGCGTCCCTGGATTAGCAAAAACATTAGCAATAAATTCGTTAAGTAAAGCCGTTAAAGGAAGTTTTAGCAGGATACAGTTCACTCCTGACCTTTTACCTGCCGATGTTGTTGGAACAATGATCTACAACATGAAAGAAAACGATTTTTCAATAAAAAAAGGACCCATTTTTGCAAATTTTGTTTTAGCTGATGAGATAAATAGGGCGCCAGCCAAAGTTCAATCTGCTTTGCTTGAAGCCATGCAGGAAAAACAAGTTACTATTGGAGATAAAACATTTGAACTTGCACCTCCTTTTTTGGTAATGGCAACTCAAAACCCTGTTGAGCAAGAAGGAACTTATCCACTGCCTGAGGCCCAGGTAGACAGATTTATGTTGAAGACAGTAATTGATTATCCGAATATCAATGATGAACAACAAATTGTTAGGGCTAATATTAACAATAGTTTTGGAAAAATAAAGCCAGTTGTTTCAGTTAAGCAAATTTTGCAAGCTCAAGAATCAGTAAGATCTGTATACATGGATGAGAAAATCGAGAAGTATATTCTAGATTTAATCTTTGCAACCAGGTATCCTGAAAATTATGGTTTGGAAGAGATTAAACCATTTATAAATTTTGGAGCTTCACCAAGAGGAAGTATTAATCTTGCCAGTGCTTCTAAGTGTTACGCCTTCATTAACAGAAGAGGATATGTAATACCTGAAGACGTAAGAGCTGTAATTCATGATGTGTTGAGACATAGAATTGGCTTAACTTATGAAGCTGAGGCCGAAAGTATAACCTCAGAAAACCTAATTAATAAAATCGTAAATAAAGTAGAAGTTCCTTAAAAGGCAGAAAACTTATAATAAATAAATTGTGTGGAAACGAAAGAACTTATAAAAAAAGTAAGAAAGATTGAGATCAAAACTAGAAGGTTAAGTAATAATATTTTTGGCGGAGAATATCACAGTGCTTTTAAAGGCAGAGGAATGACATTTAGTGAAGTTAGAAATTACCAATTTGGTGATGATGTCAGAACAATTGATTGGAATGTAACAGCTAGATATAACGAACCCTTTGTAAAAGTTTTTGAGGAAGAAAGAGAATTGACTTTGATGCTACTTGTTGATATTAGTGGATCGGAAAAGTTCGGAACTAATAATGCTTTCAAAAAAAATATAATTACAGAAATTTCAGCAACATTAGCATTTTCAGCCTTACAAAACAATGATAAAGTAGGTTTGGTTTTGTTTTCTGATGATATTGAACTTTACATACCGCCTAGCAAGGGGAAAATACATGTTTTAAGAATTATAAGAGAACTGATCGAATTTAAACCACTAAGTAAGAAAACTAACATTTCTTCTGCACTAGAGTTTTTAGTAAGTGTAATTAAGAAAAAATCTATAGCGTTTATATTATCAGATTTTATTTCAGATAATTACGAGAAAAATTTAAAAATAGCTTCAAATAAACATGATTTGACTGGAATCCGAGTTTATGATAAAATGGAAGAATCAATTCCAAATCTTGGAATCGTCCCAATGCATGATCAAGAAACTATGCAGATTGAGTTGGTTGACACTTCTTCAAAATCATTAAGAGATAAATATCAGTCTTACAACAACGAAAACGAAAAAAAATTCAATCAGCTATTTGCAAAAAACGGAGCTGGAACAATAAAATGTAGAACTGACGAGAGTTATGTAAAAAAACTTTTAAACTACTTTAAAAATCGTGGTTAGATTACAGTTGATTTCCTTAATATTATTATTCACTGTACAATCTGTTTGTTCACAGGAAAAACCTGTTTTGTCCTTTGATTTAGATACTACCAACATAAAGATTGGGGAACAAATAAATTATGAGTTAAAAATTGAATACGAGAAAGATCTTAATGTTGAATGGAGAGATAGTATATTTCCAAAACCATTTGAAATAATTGAAAAATTTAAAATTGATTCAGCCAATAATAATAATATTTCAATACTAACTAAAAAATATGCAATAACTAGTTTTGATTCTGGAGACTATTATTTAAAGTCTCCAAAAATATTAATAAACAATATTATTTACGAATCAGATTCTATATTGATTAGTGTTTCCAATATTAAAGTAGATACAGTAAGCAAGAAATTTTTTGATATTAAAAATATTATTGAAGTTGAGGAAAATGATCAAGGTTGGTGGAAAAAATATCTTGTATTATTTATTATTATTACACTATTATTATTTACCTATAAATTATTAACAAGATACTTAGTAAAAAAAGCTGAAGCAGAAAAGCTTCCTTTACCTTTAGAAAAAGCAATAATTGCATTACAACTTCTAGAGGCAGACCAGCTGAAAGAGCAATTAGATTATAAATTATATTATTCGAAATTAACAGACATAGTAAAAAACTATTTAGAGGAAGACGTAAGTTTAGATGCATTAGAGAGTACTACAGATGAGCTTATCAATAAATTAGAATTATTAAACGATTCTGGAAAGTTATCTCTAAACCCAGAAACAATTGAAAAATTTAAAAATGTCTTAAAAACTGCTGATTTAGTCAAATTTGCAAAGTCCAATCCAGGTTCAGAGACGGCATTTTTAGATAAAAAAACTTTAGAATCAGTTCTTATAGATACTAAAGAAGCAATACCGGCTCCAAGTGAAGAGGAGCTTCTAAAAAATAAGGAGTATTTAAATAAAAAAAGAAAAGAAAAAAAGAAAAAAATACTTAAAAACATTTTAATTGGCCTAACAACACTAGTGACGGTTTTATTTACTTTTTCAATTTTATTTTTTGGATGGGAAAAAGTCTCAGATACTATTGTGGGAAACCCCAGTAAGAAAATGTTAAAAAATGATTGGATTAGAAGTACCTATGGGGCATCTCCTGTTGAAATTTCTACTCCTGAGGTTTTAAAAAGAAAGGACTCAACAACTCAAAACCAACAAGTTTTTATATTGGGAGATATCAGTAGTAATTTTCTTGCATCTCTGACGATAAATTCAAATCAACAAAAATCTTCGGAGGAGGATTCTCAAAATTTCGTTGACGAGTTATTGATGATTTTAAAAAATTATGGTGCAAAAAATATTTTAACTAAAGAAGATTCAATTTTTATTGATGGAGGCGAACCTGCATTTAAAATTTACGGGTCTTTTGATTATACAAATGAATCTGATGAAGAACAAAGAAAAGAATATATTTCATTAAAGTTTCAAGAAAACAATGGAAAGCAATTTTTACTAATGATTTTTGATAGTGAGAATTCGTATTCTAAGGAAATTAGTGAAAGAATTGAAAAATCAATAATATTTAAAATAAAGTAGCATGATCACTAATTTGACATTCAATAGTCCGGAATTTTTGTGGCTCCTGATTTTAGTTCCAGCTCTAGTTTATTGGAAAATAATTTCTAGTAAAAAAAGTAGTGCTTACTTGTCAATTTCATCAAATAAGGGCTTTGAATTTAAAAGCTTAAAAGTTAAATTTTTGCCATTATTGGATGTTCTAAGGTTTGTATCAATTGTTTTGTTAGTAATTGCGCTCGCTAGACCTCAAATAGTGGATGTTTCAACTCAAACTAAGACAAGCAGAGGAATTGATATCGTAATCGCAGTAGATATCTCTTCCAGCATGTTAGCTCAAGATTTAAAACCTAATCGACTTGACGCACTTAAATCAGTTGCTAAAGAATTTATTAATGATAGAATTAATGACAGAATCGGAGTTGTGGTTTATGCTGGAGAAAGTTACACTAAGACACCAGTGACAAGTGACAAGTCAATTGCAATTAAGTCTCTTGATGAAATAAATTTTGATGGAGTTATTGAGGACGGTACTGCAATTGGCATGGGTCTTGCAACTTCGGTTAATAGGTTGAAAGATAGTAAGTCAAAAAGTAAAGTAATAATCTTACTTACAGACGGAGTTAACAACTCCGGTTTTATTGATCCAAACACAGCAGCAGACCTTGCTTTATCATTTGGGATAAAAACATATACAATAGGACTTGGTAGCAATGGTAATGCTCTTGCGCCTGTGGCAATTAACCCTAATGGTTCTTTTAGATTTGGATTGACTAAAGTAGAAATTGACGAAGAATTGCTAGAATCCATAGCAACTCAAACCGGAGGATTATATTTCAGAGCAACCGATAATAAAAAATTGAAAGAAATTTATCAAGAAATTAACAAATTAGAAAAAACGGAGGTCGAAGAATTTAAATATTCAAATGCACAAGAGCGCTATCGTGTATTTGCTTTATTTTCTTTTGCTTTTATTTTTCTAGAATCATTATTAAGATACACAGTATTTAAAAGTTTTATATAAATGTATCAATTAGAAGAAACAATATTTTTTTATGCGCTGTTAGTAATTCCAGTTGTGTTAATTGTATTTTTATTTTTAAATAAATGGAAGAAAAAAACTCAAAAAAAGTTTTTTACACATGGTTTACTAAACAAATTAAGTCCTGAAATTTCCAATTCTAAGCCTAAGTTAAAATTATCTATTTTGATACTCATACTAGCTTGTATTACTATGGCATTAGTTAATCCAAAAATAGGAACACAATTAAAAACTGTCAAAAGAGAAGGTGTGGATATTGTTTTTGCTATTGATGTTTCTAAGAGCATGTTGGCAGAAGATATTGCGCCAAACAGATTAGAAAAATCAAAAAGACTAGTCTCTCAAATTATTAATGAATTAAATTCTGATCGTGTTGGAATAATTGCGTATGCTGCTTCAGCCCTACCAGTGTTACCAATTACTACGGACTATTCAAGTGCAAGGATGTTTCTTCAAAGCCTTAATTCTGATATGTTATCATCCCAGGGAACTGCAGTTATTGAAGCCCTAAAGCTTTCCAAAGACTTTTACGATGATCAAAACCAAACAAACAGAGTTTTATGTATTTTATCAGATGGTGAAGATCATGAATTTAATAATGACAATATTGTTGACTTAATTGATGATGTGGGAATGACTATTTTTACAATTGGATTAGGCACAACAAAAGGAGCTCCAATTCCAATTAAATCAAATGGTGTAGTAGATTCGTATAAAAAAAATATGGAAGGAGATGTGGTAATAACCAAACTTGATCCAAAACTTTTAAAAAAATTTGCTGATGCAAGCGACGGAATATATTTAGAAGGTTTTAACACTGATGATGTTGTCAATAGCATCATAAAAGAGCTTAAAGAAATGGATAAAAAGGAATTTGAATCCAAGCAATTTGTTGCTTATAAAGATCAGTTTCAGTGGTTCTTGGGAATTGCTCTATTTTTTCTATGTTTGGAATTATTTGTTTTAGAAAAGAAAACGTTTTGGTTAGAGAAATTAAATTTATTTAATGAAAACAATAATTAAATTAACTCTTATTTTTTCGATTGGTATTGTTTTTTCTCAAGAAAAAACAATAGATCAAAAATCGAATAATTTAACCTTAGATGGAAATGTTGAATTTTCCAACCAGGATCTTATTGAAGCAGAATCATACTATAGACAAGCAATATCAAAAGACTCCTCCAACAATATCGCATCATATAATATGGCTAATTCTTTCTACAAAAGTGGTTTAATAAGCGAGGCTCTAAATGAATATAGATCCTCAATATTGAAGTCAAAAAATAGAGAAGAACTGCATAAAGCTTATCACAATCTTGGAGATGTATTTATGCAAAGTAAAGATTATCAAGGTGCGGTAGATGCATTTAAAAAAGCCTTATTAAATAATCCTAAAGATGATGAAACAAGATATAATTATGTGTTGGCAAAAGAGTTGTTAAAAAATCAACAAAAAAATGAAAACAAAAAAGACAAAAAAAATGATAAGAAAGATGATCAAAAAAAGGATAAAAAAGAAGATAAGAAAGATAAAAAGGATGATAAAAATGATAAAAAAAATAATGATAAGAAGGATGACAAAAAAGATGACAAAAAAAATGAGAATAATAAGGATAAAAAATCTTCACAACCAAATAAAATTTCGCCAGAGCAGTTAAAAAACCTTTTAAAGGCAATGGATAATGAGGAAAAAAAGGTTCAAGAAAAAGTAAACAAAAAGAAAATTAAGGGCAAACCAACAAAAAATAAAAAAGATTGGTAAAAATGAGATATAAGATTTTTTTTATAATACTTTTTTCTGTTTTAACACAGGCGTTAGCCCAGGACAATCAAATTAGTTTTATTGCAGAAGTTAGTAAAAACAGTTTGGGAATTAATGAAAACCTTAGGGTTGATTTTAAAATGAATCAGGATGGGGATAATTTTAATGCCCCAAATTTTGATGGATTTAGAGTAGTAGGAGGTCCAAATCAATCTGTAAGTAATATGTGGGTAAATGGTGAACGAACATTTTCTAAAGTATACTCATATTATTTAACACCAATTAAAAAAGGTAAACTATCAATTGGACAAGCAACAATCGAAATTAATAATAAAATATACAAGACTATTCCAGTTAAAGTAACGGTATCTGGGTCAGCTAGCATCATTAAAAACCCAGATGACCCCTCTTATGTTGTAAATGATAACCTTCACTTGGTTGCAGAAGTTTCAAAAGTTAACCCTTATTTAAACGAGGGGTTTTCTGTTGTTTACAAACTGTTTTTTAGTCCCCAAATTAATGTTACTAATGTAGGTGAAATTGATAGTCCAAAATACAGTGATTTTTGGTCCCATAATATAAAAATTCCACGTTTACAAATTGAAAGAGGAACATATAAAGGAGAAAGCTATAATTTTGTTATTTGGAAAAAAATAGTATTGTATCCACAAAAAACAGGTGAACTAAACATACTTCCCCTTACACTAGATGTTTCGGTGGATGTGCCTACCAATAAAAGAGACTTTTTTGGAAACAGAATTTATAGTCAACTTCCAAAAACCGTAACTGCAGGAAAAAAAACAATTAATGTTTTAGAATTACCTAGTAATCAGCCAGAAAATTTTAGTGGAGCTGTTGGTAATTTTGATATTGAGCTGAGCACTAATAAATCTGAACTTAATGCTTCGGAATCTGTACAAGCTAAAATTAAAATTAGCGGAACAGGCAACTTAAAATTATTTTCCATTCCTGATCTTACAGTTCCAAGTTCAATTGAAAAATATGAACCAGAGTATGCTGACAATGTGAAGACAAACATCAAAGGAATGTACGGCAGTATTTCTAATACTTATACTCTTGTCCCTCAGTTTAAAGGTAAATTTCCAATATCACCCATTGAGTTTGTTTATTTTGATCCATTAAAAAAAACATATAAATCTATCAAATCTAGTCAAACAATAATCGATGTAATTGAAGGTCCAAATTCATTCACCTCTAACAATAATGATATCCCACTAAATAATAATTTTAATAACATTTCTAGTTCAAGGACTCAATTTAAGTTTATAAATACAAATCCAAATTTAGTTTCTATTGAACCTTATGTTTTTATTTATTCTAATTACTTCTACTTACTATTATTTTTACCAGTTATATTTTTTATTGGCCTATTCTTTTTTAATAAAAAATCTAAAAACAACAAATCCGATTTGATTTCTCAAAGAGCAAATAAATTAGCCAAAAAGTATCTGTCAGAGGCAAAAATAAATTTGAAAAAGAAAGATATTTTTTATGTTGCACTCGAAAGAGCGTTACATAATTTTTTAAAATCTAAATTTTCAATAGAATCTTCAGATTACACAAAGGTAAAAATCAGAAACTTATTAAAACAAAAAAATGTTAACACAAATACGGTTAATTTATTTTTAAGTTTAATTGAAAACTGTGAATATGCAAGGTTCACTCCATCAAGTGATGTAGCAATTAGCAGGGATTATGAAAACGCAGTTACTGTTATTTCAGAAATTGATAAACAAATATGAGAAAGACTTTAATTTTAATTTGTTTTTTGTTTTTCGGATTGGCATATACTCAGTCTAGTAATGACAATTATTTCAATGACGGTGTAGATTTATATAACCAGGGAGACTATCAAAAGGCAATTGAGAGATTTTTAAAAATACTTGAAAATGGTCAGCATTCTGAAAGTCTTTACTTTAATTTAGGTAATTCGTATTATAAATTAAACGATATCGCTAATAGTATTTACTATTACGAAAAAGCCTTAATCATAAATCCTAATAACGAGAATGTTTTAAATAATTTGTCTTTTTCTCAAAACATGCTGATTGATAAAATTGAAGAACTTCCAGTTAATCAAGTAACACAGTTTTTTAATTTTTTTTCAAATTTATTTAGCATCAATGGTTGGCTTTTTATAGGCATTTTATTTCTCTATTTTTTTCTAATCGTTTTTATAATTTATTATAAAAGCTCGAACAGTAATACCAAGAAAAATTATTTTATTCTAGGATCTATTGTAATATTTTTTTCTGTTTTTTCACTTTCAGTTGGAATTAATAAATATGAAAAAAATAAAAATACGATTGAAGCAATAATATTTGCAGATAAAATAGATTTTAGGTCAGAGCCTAATTACAGAAGTGAAGTATTATTTAATTTACATGCAGGAACTAAGGTTGTTGTAGTTGAACAGCTTAATGATTGGGTCCAAGTTGAGATTAAAGATGGAAATAAGGGTTGGATAGAGCTTCAATCAATTAAAAAAATTAAATGAGGTATTATTTAAATTGAAGCTTTTTAATAAAAAATCTCCCAAATCATTAATAGTTGAATAAAGAAAAGAATATTTAGAGGGATCTTTCTCAGTTATTTGAAATATTGAATTAAGATTTTCAAAGAAAACGAAACATATTGATAGTAAAAGAGTAAATTTAAACAACCCGAAAAGACCACCAAAAACTTTATTTGCAAAACCTAAGAAAACTAATTTTAAAGCTTTTGTAATTAATTTTCCTGCAACTGAGGTTAAAACTATTATTGTAAAAAAGGTGAATACAAATGAAGCTATTTTTAAGTGGTTTTCATTAACATTTTCTAAGAGACTCGGAAAATTATTTAAAAAGAATTCAAAACTAATGTCAGCAAATTTTATTGACCCATAAATACCGAGAATTAGTGCTGCAATAGATGTCAATTCCATTACCAAGCCTTTCCAGAAGCCCCTAATAAAACCAAAAATTAAAATACAGATTATAAAAATATCTACGTAACTCAATTTTTTTTAACAAATATAAACATAAAGTTTTCTAAATTTATTTATGATAAAACAATCAATTAGTTTGTTAAAAGCTTATTTTTGAGATGCAGTAATTTATGATTAAAGAAATAGAACAATTAATAGAGCAGGTGAAGTCTTTTGACTCTAAAGACCATTTAGAAATTGAGAATTTTAGAATTAAAATATTGGGAAAAAAAGGTCACGTAGCTGATTTCTTTTCAAGATTTAAAAATGTAAAAAGCTCAGAAAAAAAAATTGTGGGTCAGCAAATCAATTTACTTAAGACGTTATCTCAAGAAAAAGTTAATGAATTAAAAAAAGCAGACTCAAATAAAGGAGAAAGTAAAACAAAATTTGAAGACTTAACAAAACCTGCTACAATCCTAAAATTAGGTTCAAGACATCCAATCTCGATTATCCGGAACAAGATTATAGATATTTTTTATAAGATTGGATTTACCGTTTCAGAAGGCCCGGAAATTGAAGATGACTGGCATAATTTTACTGCATTAAATTTACCAGAACATCATCCAGCAAGGGACATGCAAGACACTTTTTTCATTGAAAAAAATCCTGATTTATTACTAAGAACACACACTTCGTCCGTTCAAATCAGACATATGGAAAATAATGAACCGCCAATAAGAACTATCTCACCTGGAAGAGTTTATCGAAATGAAGATATTTCATCAAGATCACATTGTTTCTTTCATCAAATTGAAGGTTTATATATAGATAAAAAGGTTTCCTTTTCAGATTTAAAACAAACGCTATTATACTTTACTAAAGAACTTTTTGGGAAATCCAAGATTAGATTAAGACCATCGTATTTTCCATTTACAGAACCCAGCGCAGAATTAGATATTTATTGGGGACTCAACTCCGAAACAGATTACAGAATTACTAAAGGCACTGGATGGTTAGAGATTATGGGTTGTGGTATGGTTGATCCAAATGTTTTAGATAATTGTAAAATTGATAGTAATGAATTTTCTGGCTTTGCCTTTGGTATGGGTATAGAGAGAATAGCCATGTTATTATATCAGATTGAAGATATTCGAATTTTATATGAAAACGACACACGATTTCTAAATCAATTTAGAAATTCAATTTAATTTGAGAGATAGTTCCCGCATGATTTTTTTGGAACTTGCATTTTTATATAAAATCTCGTGAGCTGCATTTATTATATTAAACGAAATTTTATTTTCAAGGCTTATCTCAAATGCATTTTTAGTTGCATAATAGCCTTCGGATATCATCGACATCTCTGCAATTGCTGAATTTATAGAATAACCTTTGCCTATCATATTACCCAAAGTTCTATTTCTACTAAATGTTGAATAAGAGGTAACAAGAAGATCTCCAAGATATTCTGAATCATTTATATCTCTTTTTACTTTATAAATTGTCCTTATGAATTGATTCATTTCTACAACGGAATTACTTATTAAAACACTTTGAAAATTATCTCCGTATCCTAAGCCGTGTGCAACTCCAGCCATAAATGCATAGATGTTTTTTAGCATTGCTGCATATTCAACTCCAATACTGTCACGAGATAATTTTACTCTAATAAAATTAGTTTCAAAAGAGGATCTGACATATTCACCCAATACATGGTCATCACAAGCTATAGTTAAATATGAAAGTTTTTCCAAAGCAACCTCTTCTGCATGACAAGGTCCAGTTATAATTCCAATTTTATTTTTAGGAATATTATAAATTGAATTTAAATGTTCGCTCACAACTAAGTTGGAGTCGGGCACAACCCCTTTTAAGGCAGAAAAAATGTATTTATTATTTAAAAAGAGTTTGATTTTTTGTAACTCTAAATCTAGGAAAGGAGAAGGTATTGCTAGGACTAATATGTCAGAATTTATAACAACTTCTTCAATTGATGAACTGACACGAATATTATTTTTGTTAAGATTAACCGACCTTAAATAGTTTGGATTTTTTTTAAACTTTTTAATGTAACTAGCATTTTCTTCACTTCTCACATACCAATTTAATGTAGTTAAATTATGACTTAAAATTTTAACAATAGCTGTTCCCCAACTACCTCCCCCTAAAATGCCAAATTTTTTTTTCATAATCTAAAAACGGATTGTTAAAATTAGCAATCCCAATAAATAAAAGATAAAAATTCTTACAAATTTTTTAAAGCTTGTATTTGCTTTTCTATGTAGCGACCAGCCTATAGAAACCATTAATAGTGAAAGAAAATTAAAAATAGTAGTTTCAAAATTTAAAACTGGGCTTGACACCAATGCTTCATCAATTTTTATTTTGGGATACCAATATGATTTGCCAAAATTCATTAGCCATAAAAACAAACTTAATACTAAAAAAATGACACTAAAAATCAAAGAAAATAAAGAAAGTCTAAAATCAAAATTTTTAAACTCTCTTTTGAAAACCAATCCTTTTGTAGAGTTAAAAAAAGTTAAAAAAAGCAATATTATTGTAAATATTTTCCAATAAATAAATAAATTAAAAAAGCCTGAAAAAAAAAGTTCGTAATTCACAGTTAAGTATATATTAAAAAAAAGTGGTTGATTCAATCAATTTTGTAGAATATTTTGTTTTTGGAGAAGCAAAAAAATCATCAGTGTAGTCTAGCTCTTCAATTTTACCGTTTTTTAAAACAATAACTCGATCACACATATATTTAATAACGGACATGTCATGAGAAATAAATAAAAAAGTAATAGAGTACTTTTCTTTTAAATCATTAAGTAAATTTAATATCTGCGCTTGTACTGAAACATCTAGCGCTGAAACTGACTCGTCACAGATTAAAACTCTAGGCATCACTGATAGAGCTCTAGCTATTACAATTCTTTGTCTTTGTCCTCCAGAAAATTGGTTAGGATATTTTACGTAATCATCTTTGTTTAACCCAACACTTTCTAAAAGACTGTAAACGGCATTTTTTCTTTCCTCTAGGTTGTTAAGAATATTATGGGCCAACATGGGTTCTAATATTGAAAATCCAATATTTTTTTCTTGATTTAGTGAAGAATAGGGGTCTTGAAAAATAAGTTGAAAATCTTTTCTAAATTTTTTTTTATCAATTTTTTGTATATCGTTATTTTTATAAAAAACCTTTCCTTTATCTATCGAAACTAAGTTTAAAATAGCTTTAGCAATTGTTGACTTTCCTGATCCAGATTCTCCAATAAGACCAAGGGTTTCTCCTTCAAATAAACTAAAAGATATGTTTTTGAGTATGGGTTTATTTTTATAATCTACAGATAAATTTCGAATATTTAAAATAGGTTTTTTAGTATATATTTTATCAAAATTTGATTTCCTTTTTTTAGCATTCAATGATTTGTACTTTTTCAAATTATTTTCAATTGTAGGCAATCTTACAGGTCTTGTTTTTGTGGGAGGTTTTGAGATTAGCAACATTTTAGTATACATCATTTTTGGGTTCTCCAGAACTTCTTGACTATTACCGCTTTCCATTAATTTCCCGTCTTTTAGAACAATTACCCTGTTTGTTAACTGAGAAATTAAATTTAAATCATGAGATATGAATATTACACTCATTGAAGTTTGATTTTGTATTTCTTTGATAAGTAATAAAATTTCTTTTTTAACAACAGGATCTAGTGATGTGGTTGGCTCATCGGCAATTAAAATTTTTGGGTTGTTCGATATTGCAATAGCAATCATTATCCTTTGCTGTTGACCCCCGCTCAATTCGTGTGGGTACTTTTTATAAGTACTAACTGGGTCTTTTATTTTTACCATTTTAATTAAATCATATACCCTTTTTTTTCCTTTATTAATTGAAAACGGTTGATGATTTAAAATAGATTCTAAAATTTGTTCACCACACCTCATACTTGGGTTTAATGAACTCATGGGTTCTTGGAAAACAATTGATATTTCAGATCCTCTGATTTTTTTTAGTTGGCCTTGTACCAAATTATCTATTCTTTTATTTGCAAATAAAATTTTACCAGTCTTTTTTATTTTTTTTTGATCTAAAAGACTAATAATTGAAAGAGCAGTAATGGATTTTCCACTGCCAGATTCACCAACAATTCCAAGAGTTTCGTTTTTATTTAATCCAAAAGAGATTTTTTTTAAAATCGGCTTTCCCGAGATAGAAATATTTAGTTTAACAACTTTTAATAGCTGGGTCTCTTTCAAATTTCAGGAATTTATCATTGCAAAAGTTTCTTCAATGTATTTGTAAAAGTCTTTGCTAAATCTTTCATTCTCTGTTTTTTTGTCATGAGTTTTTCCAAGCCTAACAATTATTATATTTTCTTTCGGAAAAACAATTACGTACTGGCCAAGATGGCCTCTCATACTAAAAAATTTTTTTTCTTCAAAGAATCCAAGCCAAAACCCATACCCATATTCGGGACTACTCTCAAATCGATTCTTTAATGATTTTTTAATAAAGTTTTCATTTAAGATACTCACACCGTTCCAAAAACCATTATCCTTATATAACTTACCTATTCTAGCAAAATCTCTGGCATTTGAGTTAAAACAGCAATAAGCTTTTTCATTATTTGTTTTAGCATTATCAACTTGCCAAAGCGCATTATTTTCAGCTCCAATTGGATCCCAAAACCAATCAAAAACTAAGTCTGATATTTTTCTTTTTGTCGCCTTTTCAATAGTCATAGACAAAAGCTGTGTATCTGAACTCAAGTACTCAAATCCTTTTCCGGGTTCTTTTATTATGGGTCTAGATAAAATCAATTCATTTAAACCACTTCCAACGTAAGCACGGGCGGTTACACCAAAAATATTTGTATAATTTTCAGTCCATTTCATACCCGATGACATACTAGACAGATCACCAATTGTTAGTTTGGAGGCGAACCCATCTTTGTACTCATCAAAATAATTCCCAACCTTATCCTCCAAGCTTTCAAAGTAGCCATCTTGTATGGCTCTCCCCATAACTGCTGAAACAATGCTCTTGGACATTGAAAATGAGTTGCTGAAAGAATCTTCGCTGTACCCATCAAAATATTTTTCATGCCAAATGGAGTCATTTTTAATAATTAGAAATGCAACTGTTCCATATTTAGTATGCAGTGCATCTAAATCTTTGGTTTCACCAACATTGTTAAAATTTTTATGAAATGGCCAAGGTTGTGGATTAGTACTTTTTGGAATCTCTATATTATTAAAATATTTGTAGTCTGTAATATCAGCTTCAGTTCTTTTTATTTTGTAAATAGTGCTTGCCAGTTCAGTCAAATAGTATAGGTCTGAGCTAAATCTAAAGCTTAAAGCAATAAATATTAAAAGAATGACGGTAAATATTTTTTTCTTCATTCAAACACTAATTTATCAAAAATTAAGAAATAAGCTTTATGGCTTCTTTTGAAAAATAAGATGCTATCATATTAGCTCCAGCTCTTTTTATAGAAGTTAGCTGTTCCAACATAATTTTGTCATGCTCAATATAACCCAGATTTGATCCTGCTTTAATCATTGAGTACTCTCCGCTGACTTGGTAAACAGCAATAGGGACATCTAACGAATTACGAACTTCTCTTACAATATCTAAATAAGCTAAACCAGGTTTTATCATTATAATATCCGCACCCTCTTCAATATCAGCATTGATTTCATTAAATGCTTCTGTTCTGTTGCCAAAATCCATTTGATATGTTTTTTTGTCACCAAAACCAGGTTTAGAGTCAAGAGCATCCCTGAAGGGGCCGTAGAAAGAGGAGGCATATTTTGCTCCATAACTCATTATAGCAATGTCATCAAAATTATTTTCTTCTAATTTCTTTCTAATTGATAAAACTCTGCCATCCATCATATCACTTGGTGCAATAATATCTGCGCCAGCTTCAGCGTGTGATAATGCCATTTTAGAAAGAACTTCATTAGTTTCATCATTCAAAATTCGATTATCCTTTACTATACCATCATGACCGTAAATAGAGTAAGGATCCAATGCTACATCACTAATCACACATATGTCTGGAAAAGAGTTTTTTATTTCTCTTATGGTTTTCTGCATTAAACCATCAGAGTTCAATGCTTCAGTTCCATAATTATCCTTAAGGTTTTCAGGAATTTTTGCAAATAACAGAACTGCCTGAATACCTAATGAGAACAATTCTTTCACTTCCACTAGAATATTATCTAAACTTAACCTATAATAATTAGGCATTGATGTAATTTCTTGCTTTACATTTGAGCCTTCAACAACAAATAATGGTGCAATAAAATCGTGAGGGTGTAATGAAGTCTCTCTGATTAAATTTCTTAATGACTCTTTAGTTCTTAATCTTCTGTTTCTGTTTAGGGGATACATAACTTAAAATTTAAAGCCAATTTATGGGCTTTTTTAGGATTTTCAATAATTTTTCTTCTTCGCTATTTTTTTTAGGAACCCATGAATAGGCCCATTTTGCTTGAGGAGGCATACTAATCAATATGCTTTCAATTCTACCGTTAGTTTTTAATCCAAAAACAGTTCCTTTGTCGTGAATTAAATTAAACTCAACATACCTTCCTCTTCTAATTTGTTGCCATTCTAAATTATTTTTAGAAAAACTCATATTTTTTCTTTTTTTGACAATGTTAGTATATGGGTCCATGAGCTTATTACCCAAATTAACCATAAATTCAAACCAACTTTCAATGTTATTTTCTGTTGTTTCTCTGCAATAATCAAAAAATAGACCACCAACTCCTCTTGCCTCTTTTCTATGTTTGTTCCAAAAATATTCATCACAGTTTTTTTTAAATTTTTTATAACAGTCAGGGTTGAAATCATCACATATTTTCTTTAGTTTTTGGTGAAACATGGAGATGTCGTCTTCAAAAACGTAATATGGCGTGAGATCCACTCCTCCTCCAAACCATTTATCTGCAACCTTTCCATTTTCATATAGTTCGAAGTATCTCAAATTGGCGTGAAATGTTGGCACCATTGGATTCTTTGGATGAAGAATTAAGCTTATTCCACAAGCATAAAATTCAGATGGTTCTACATTAATAGTTTTAGAAATAGAATCTGGTAAAACCCCAAATACCTTAGAAATATTGACCCCACCTTTCTCAAAAACATCTCCATTTTCAATTGCCATTGTCAGACCTCCGCCCCCTTCATCTCTTTTCCATTTATCAATTTTAAATTTGGAACTAGGGTCTAAAAACCCAATTTGTTTTTTGATGTTTATTTGTAGTGTGTCAATAAAATTTGTAAAATCTTTTTTCATTTAAATAGATTCTTTGACTGTATTTACAAAAGCTCTTACATTTTTAACAGGTGTTTCAGGCAATATTCCGTGGCCAAGGTTTGCTATATACTTGTGCTTTCCAAATTCTTTAAGCATTTTTTTGGTATGAGTAATAACCTCTTTTTCTGCAGAAAATAACCTACTTGGATCTAAGTTGCCTTGTAAAGTTAATTTGTTTGAAGTTAAATAGCGTGCATTTTGAGCTGAGCAAGACCAGTCTAAGCCAACACAATCAATATCTAATTTTGAGTAGTTATTAAGAGAGTGCCAACATCCTTTGGGGAAAACAATAATCCTGGTTTTTTTATGAATGGATTCAGATATTTTTTTTATGTAAGGGAATGAAAATTTCTGGTAATCATGGTGAGACAAAACACCACCCCATGAATCAAATATTTGAACTGCATCAACTCCAGACTCAATTTTTTTTATTAGATACTTAGTTGTTATTTCAGTTATTTTTGTTAAAAGTAAATGTGCAAGATCGGGATGTTTAAAACAAAAATTTTTTGCTTTATCAAAATTTTTGGAACCACTACCCTGAACAACATAACATAGAATTGTCCAAGGTGACCCTGCAAATCCAATTAAGGGTGTGTTTTCGTTTAATTCCAGCTTTGTCATTCGAACCGCATCAAAGACATAACTCAATTTATCCTCAACTCCATGGACATCCAATTTTTCAATATCGGATTTATTTTGTATTGGACTTTCAATGTAGGGTCCAAAATTGTTTTTCATTTCAACGTTAATGCCCATTGCTTGTGGAATTACTAATATATCACTAAAGATTATTGCTGCATCAACACCTATTTGATCAATAGGCATCATTGTTATTTCAGTAGCAAGTTCAGGAGTTTGACATCTTGTAAAAAAATCATGTTTTCTTTTTAAACTCATAAAGTCTGGCAAGTATCTTCCAGCTTGTCGCATAATCCATACAGGAGGACGACTAACCTTTTCTCCTCGCAGCGCTTTTAAAAAGAGAGAGTTTTCTGTTTTATTCATTAGTGAGGTGTTGAACGGCTAGTTTAATCACATTTTCGATAGATGGATTTTTAGCAGTGCGAATATTAGACGTGAATTTTGTTAAGTATTCAGACGTCGTATCCCCAATAGAAAAGCAGGGGACATTTCCAATTTCATTTTTTAATTCAAAGCTTTTGATTCCGCTTGGACTAAAAAACATTATTCCATCAATTTCATTTTTTATTTTTTTTGGTTTCAATTGTGTTTTGTAGACTTGAACTTCATTAAGTGGTATTTTATTTTTCTTAAAAAAATCGCTAAATTCTTTATTTTTGATAGATCCTCTAAAATATGTAAAATGACATTTATTTGTTGTTTTTTGGATTAAATTGGCCAATTTTATTGAATTTTTAGCCATTTTCGTCTTTTTTCCACCACTTTTTATAATTAAATCTCTAGTGTTTTTTCCCACACAGAAAAAATTTATTTCATCAAAATTTATTAATCTTTTATATTCAGATTGCAGGACCATATTAACTGCATTTTTACTAGTAAAAATCCAATTGATGCATTTGTTTGCAATATCAAAAACAGTTTTACTTATACTTATGAAATCTTTATCAATAAGTTTTATTTGCTTATCGCATATTAATTTTTTTTGCCTATCACTAATTATTTTTGTTGACAAAAGTGTTTTCATTTAATTTAAGATTTTTAATCCGCCCAACTCTTTTATTTTATTATAACTTTTCAAACCAGCGTTCTGATCATTTATATTATAAGTTGAAGTATCCACTATTGATTTCTTTCCGTCCATAGAGCATATGCCTACCCTAAATACTATTTTATCATTTTTATAATTAGCATTTGCAGAAATTGGTTTTGAACAACCTCCCTGTGTTAATCTTACAAACTCTCTTTCTTGATTGACTGCATGAAATGTTCTTGGACAGTTTATTTTTTTTAATATTATGTCTATATTTTTATCTTTTTTGTTTGTCGCTACAGCTATAGTTCCTTGAGCAGCCGAGGGTATCATCCAATCCAGTTTTATAATATTATAACTATCTATTTTTAATCTTTTTAGGCCTGCATGTGCAAAAATTGCCCCATCCCATTTACTTGTCATTAATTTTTTAATTCTAGTATCAATGTTTCCGCGTAATGGCTCTATTTTGTGATTAGGATATTTGTATAACCACTGACATTTTCTTCTTATACTACTAGTTGCGATTTTTAGATTTTGAGAATAGTCAATACATTCTTTTCTTAGCATTAAAACATCTAATGCACTTTCTCGTTTTAAAACACATCCAATTTTAATCCCATCTGCTGGAGTAGTGGGGACATCTTTAAAACTATGTACGGCTATATCAATTTTTCCTTTTAAAAGTGCAATGTCTAAGGTTTTAGTAAAGATTCCTGAAACCCCAAACTCATATAGTGGGGTATTTGTATTCAAATCTCCCTCAGATTTGATTTTTATAATCTTGATTTTACAATTGTGTTTTTCTAATGCTTCTTTTACACAATTGGCTTGCCAAAGAGCTAGTTTACTATCTCTTGTGCCAATTTTAATAAAATTATTCATTATGATCTAGTTGAAAAATTGTTCTGACGGATTTAAGTTCGTCCTCAAATTCTTCACTTTCTTTTAAATGATTTGCAATTTGGTTAGTAATCTTTTGAATTAAATAATCCCCAATTTCAGTTGCTTCCTTTTCATTCAAACCAGGCGATTTTTTTATTAGATTATTAACTCTGTTGTAATGAATCTTTTTAAGCTTTGTTTTTAGAGCATTAACAGTAGGAGCAAATTTTCTAGTTTCAACCCAGCTGAAAAAATCATCTTTGATTTCTTGAATAATAGCTATTGCCTGAGGCACATACTTCTTTCTCTTTGATAAATTTAGATCAGTTATATTGGATAAATAGTCCAAATCTAATAAGTTGATATTAGATTTTTGTTTTAAATTATCATCTACGTTTTTAGGAACTGATAAGTCTAGTATTGTAAGTTTTTTTGAACTGGTTATCTCTTCATTAGTAATTGTTGGTTTACTTGCTGCTGTAGCTACAATTAAAATATCTGATTTGGTAATTTCATTTTTTATTTCAGAAATATCTTTTACTACTAATTTAAATTTACCTGCGATTACTTTAGCTTTATCTTGTGTTCTATTAATAAGTGTGATTTGTTTGTTAGAGGTGTGTTTGACTAAATTTTCACACGTATTTCTTCCAATCTTTCCAGCCCCAAATAAAAGTATTTTTTTTTCTTTTAGGTTTTCTATGTTGTCCAATATATATCTAACTGCTGCAAAAGAAACTGAGGTTGCTCCAGTTGAAAGCTTTGTTTCATTTTTAATTCTCTTACTTGCTTGTGTAATAGAATTGAAAAGCCTGTCAAAATAGGGATTTACTAGACTAAGATCTTTAGAAGTCTTAAAGCTTTTTCTCATTTGAGCAATTATTTCAAAATCACCTAGGATTTGGCTATCGAGCCCAGTTCCAACTTTAAACAAATGCTCAATTGCAGCTTCACCATCAAGGGTGTATCCTATTTTATTAAAATTAGATTTTTTCCCTTGGGAATAATCACACAAGAGATCGATAATTTGTGTAAAGCTATCAACGTAGGCATACAATTCAACCCTGTTACAAGTAGAATTAATTACAATAGATTTTATTCCAAGTTCAGCAGCTTTTAAAAGAAGTTCTTGAGATTTCGAATGATCAAGACTAAATTTACCTCGTTCAATTGCAGAGGCGTTTTTGTAGCTAACTCCAACTATATGGAGAGATGAAATTTTCAAAATATTAGATATACTTTTGATACGTCAAAAATAAGCACGTATATATAGAAAAAATAACTCTAAAAGTTCTATAAATAACGATTAAAGAATTTTAAAAAAAAAATATTGTATTTTACCGCAAAATTTTTAGTTTTACAGAGATTTTATAAAAAAATATACAATCTAATTTAGAACATTTCTAAATAACAATTTAAATGGATATCAAAGAAAAAAGTATCGCAAAAGGTACCACGCAAGATTTTATTGTAGATGAAGGTGTTATTGTGCTTAAAATTTCAAACGATTTAGATAACAACAGAGACTTTAATTATGATATTGATAAAAACCACATACAATTTCATTTTTGTCTCAAGGGAAGTTGTAAATTTCTATTTAATAATAGCTCATATTCATTTCCTGTTGAAAACGGGAGTTCAATAATGTTGTATAATCCTCAACAAGAATTACCAATAAATGCTTCACTAGATTCTGGAAGCCTGGTTTTGTCTGTTTTAATTTCAATAAAAAAATTTCATGGATTATTTTCAAAACAGGCAGATCAAATATCTTTTTTAAATCAAGAAAATATTGGAAATAAATTTTACAAAGAAAAAAAGATGGGACCAATGATCTCAGTTGTTCTCAATCAAATGATTCAGCAGTCTTTACATGAAAGCACCTACAAGCTATATCTAAGAGCAAAGGTGTTTGAACTTATGAGCCTGTATTTTAATAAAGACAAGGAGATGGATATTGAACAATGTCCTTTTTTGGTTGATGATAAAAACATAAAAAAAATCCGATTAGCTAAGGATATTATAATTTCAAGAATGATTGAACCTCCCACACTAAATGATTTGGCAAATGAGGTTGAAATTAGTTTAAAAAAACTAAAACAGGGTTTCAAACAAGTTTATGGAGCCTCTGTTTATGTGTTTCTTTTGGATTACAAGATGCAGGTTTCTAAAAGATTACTCTCCTCAGGAAATTATAATGTAAATGAAGTTGCCCTTAGAGTAGGATATAGCACAGCAACTCACTTTATAAATGCTTTCAAAAAGAAATTTGGTACAACTCCAAAAAAATATTTAATGTCTTTATAATATGAAAGGTGTATTACTTGTAAATTTAGGATCACCAGATAGTCCAGACAAAAAGGATGTAAAAAAATATCTAGGTCAGTTTTTAATGGATGAAAGAGTAATTGATGAGCCTCTTTGGTTAAGAACGTTATTAGTTAAAGGAATTATATTGAATACAAGACCCAGGAAATCGGCTAAAGCATACCAAAAGATTTGGTGGGACGAGGGTTCTCCTTTAATAGTATTATCGAATCGTTTATTGGAAAAAGTAAATGATATGACATCTATTCCAATTTCACTTGCTATGAGATATGGAAATCCCTCGATTGAAAGTGGTATAAGTGAGTTGTATAACAAAGGAGTAAAAGAAATTTTATTAATACCATTGTATCCACAATATGCCATGGCGTCGACAGAAACAATTTTAGTACTTGCTGAACAGATAAGAAAAGAAAAATTTCCTGATATTGAATTTACAAATATCCCCTCTTTTTATAACCATCCAGACTACATAAAAGTTTTGTCAGAGTCAATACAAAATTATTTAAAAGGTAAAGATTGGGAGCATCTACTTTTTTCTTATCACGGAATACCTGAAAGACACGTGCGAAAGACAGATATTACAAACTCTCATTGTAAAATTGATGCTAATTGTTGTTCAACTTCTTCTCCTGCTCACGAGTTTTGCTACAGACACCAATGTTATGAAACTACAAGACAAGTTGTAGATTATTTAAAATTAAAAGATGGGACATACTCTTCATCATTTCAATCTAGATTGGCTGGGCAGCCATGGTTACAACCATACACCGATAAAGTTGTTGAGAATTTTGCAAAATCTGGAACTAAAAAAGTGGCTATTGTAACACCTGCTTTTGTGTCAGACTGTCTAGAAACACTTGAGGAAATTGCAATGGAAGCAAAGGAAGATTTTGAGGAAAAGGGTGGAGAGGAATTTCATGTTGTACCTTGTTTAAATGACGATATTGAGTGGGCAAAGGTCTTAAGTCGTTGGATTGATGAGTGGGCTTATGCAAAAGTTTAGTGTTTAAATAACTTACTTAAAATATTAAAATATATTAATTAAAACTTTAATTCGTGATTAGGGAAATTAATACAATTATTATTGGGGGGGGGATTAGTGGGTTAAGTTCAGCACATTTTCTTAAAAAAAATAAAATCGATTATATTTTACTGGAGTCAGAAAAAAAATTAGGTGGAGTTATTCAAACAATCAACTCTGATGGGTTTATTTTTGAAAATGGACCCAATACAATAATAAATAATAATTCCTCGATAAATCAAATAATCACAGATTATAAGTTAAACAATAAAATTATTGGTCCAAATTTAAATTCTAATTCAAAAAGATTTGTTTTTCTGAATGATACTCCAACAGCTGTTCCTAATGGTCTCTGGAGTTTTTTGACAACTCCATTACTCTCTCTTATTTCCAAAATTTTAATTTTTAAAGAGTTTTTCGTCAAGCCACACAATAAAAATACTTCAGTTTTTGATTTTATTTCAAAAAGGTTTGGCAAACAATTTCATGACAATTTAATAGAACCTTTTTTAACGGGGATATATGCTGGAAACACAAAAAAAATGAGCACAAAACATAGTTTGAGAAGATTATGGGATTTTGAACAAACGCATGGAAGTGTCTTAAAAGGTTTTTTAAAATCAAATAAAAAAAATATTAAATCTTTTAATTTTTCATCTGGAATACATGAAATAATTCTTCAATTCAAAAAGGAATTAAGCAGAGATATAAAAATTAATCAAAAGGTTGTCAAAATTAAAAAAATAAAAAAAGGCTATGAAGTTTTTACCAATGACAACACTTTTATATGCAAAAATATCATTAGTGCAATTCCTTCATACGCTTTGGCTAAAGTTCTATTTGATGATGATCTAAAAATAAAATTGAGTAAACTTGAATATAATCAAATTGATGTTTTTCATTTTGTGTTTAAAAAAGACGATGTTAAAAATGACTTAGATGGCTTCGGAATCTTAGCAAAACCTAGTGACAAAAAAAGTTTTTTAGGTATTATTTTTAGTAATAAAATTTTCCCTCATTTATGTCCACAAAAATATAACCTTTACACAGTATTGGCAGGGGGAGAAATGCAAATAGATCTTTTAAAGATGCCAGAAAAAAACCTTCAAAAAACAATTCTTATAGAATTAAAAAGTCTCATAAAGTGTAAAGGCAAGCCTTATAAGACCAATCATTTTAGCTGGAAAAAAGGGATTCCTCAGTATAATAAATTCCAAGAAGATTTAGAACAATCAATATCTTTATTTCATAAAAAAAATAAAAATTTTAAGATAGTTGGTAATTATCATTCAGGAGTTTCGGTTAGTGATTGTATAAAAAATGCTGAGACTGCTGCTTTGCAAATCTTGTAAAATAAAATTCTGTTTTAAAAAAAACTTAATTCATTAGCATTATTTTTGATTAATAAATTTTTGGAACAACAACTTTCTTAATTAGGGATATGAAATTAAATAGTCAGGTATCAATAAGGTCTAGAATTTTTATAACCATGACAACGCTGTTAATTATATCTTTTACAGCAATTGCCTGGATAACAATTCCTCAATTTAAAAAACAATCTAATAATTATCATGAACAGCGATTAGAAAGAAAACAAACACAGTTACTCAGAAGTATTTCTTATGTCTTTAAAGAAAAAGTGGAAAATAATGACCCAAAAAAATTAGATTCAATATTCAATAATAAAATTTTTGAAATTGCTGATGTTCAAAATGTAAATTTCAGTATCTATAAATTAGATGGTAATCTATTAAATACAACAATTGTTGGATCTGTAGAAAAAAATGTTTCTAAAAATATTTTAGATGATTTGACAATTAGTAAGGGTAGTAGTATTATTGAAAAAAAATTAATTAATGGAGAGCAATACAGGTCTTCTTATTCAATTGTTTATGATAATTTTTCTGACCCAATTTACATACTAAATCTACCATATTATGATGATGATTCTTTAAATACTTATGAACTCGATTCATTCGTAGTTGTATTGGGAGGGGTTTATCTTTTTCTTTTGATTATCGCTATTTTATTTTCATATGGTGTTTCTATATATATTACAAGATCTCTTTCAGAAATTGGAAAAAAAATTAAACAAACTAGATTAGATAAAACCAATAACAAAATTCAAATTGAAGCAAGGACTAAAGAGGTTAATATTTTGGTTGAATCTTATAATAAAATGGTTGAAAAGCTGAACGAAAGCGTAAAGAAACTTGCAAAATCTAATAAAGAACAAGCCTGGAGAGAAATGGCTAAACAGGTAGCACATGAAATTAAAAACCCATTAACTCCAATGAGATTAAGCGTTCAAAGTTTTCAGAAAAATTTTGACCCAAAAGATCCAAAAATTGAAAAGAAATTAGATGAGTTTACCAAAACACTCATTCAACAAATTGATACGATGGGTACCATTGCTTCTGCGTTTTCAAATTTTGCTGAAATGCCAGCTCAAGAAGGTGAAAAAATTAATATAATTGAAACGACTAAATTAGCTTTAAAAATATTTAAGGAGAATTATATAATATTCACTACCGAACATAAAAATATTCAAGTGAGCGTTGATAGAACACAAATGGTTCGTATTATCACAAACCTGATTAAAAATGCTGTCGAAGCTTGTTATGAAACTAAAAAGCCTTTGATTGAAGCAGAAATTTTAAAAAACAAAAATAGTGTAATAGTTCTAGTTAGAGATAATGGAGCGGGAATGACAAAAGAATTAAAAGCAAAGATTTTTGAACCGAAATTCACCACTAAAACTAGTGGTATGGGCTTAGGCCTAGGTATGGTAAAGAATATTGTTAATTCTTACAAAGGAACCATTACATTAAAATCTGAATTGGGAGTAGGTACAACTTTTAAAATTAAATTCCCCTTGTTAAATTAGCAAAATTCGTTGTATGCTTGTTTTAAGTTATCGCTGATAATATCCGAGGATCTTCCCTCAATATGGTGTCTTTCTAACATATGTACTAATTCACCATTTTTAAAAAGTGCAATGCAAGGAGACGAAGGTGGGAAAGGAATCATAAGTTCTCTTGCAGCATTTGTAGCCTCTTTATCAACACCAGCAAACACTGTCAAAAGTTCAGAGGGTAAATTGGGATTATTTAATGACTCAATTACTCCTGGTCTAGCATTTGCTGCTGCGCATCCGCAAACAGAATTTATGATAAGTACAGCAGATTTGCTTTGTGACACAAAGTTTTTTACTTCATCTGCTGAGGTTAAATCATTAAAACCTACAGACGTAAGTTCTTTTTTCATTGGATCTGTAATTTCTTTTGGATACATAATTTTAAAATTGAAAGCAAATATAATAAAATAGATAAAAAATTTATTATTGGGATTGCATTTGTAAATTCGTAAAAAATTTACTCAATGTATAAATGGATTTTTGCAATTTTTGGGTATACTTTCTTTAGACTGCCAGGAGCATTATTAGGTTATTTTTTAGGAAGCTTAATCCAAACTAACGTAATTAAGTTAAATAATCCAAACAGACTCTCCTCATTTGATTTTGAAATAAACTTATTGGCATTATCATCAATTTTAATTAAATCTGATGGTAATATTACAAAGGGTGAATTAGATTTTGTAAGAAATTATTTTGTTGTTTCATATGGAAAATATAGAGCTAATACAGTATTTAAAATTTTTAACGATAATTTGAAAAATAAAAAAATAGATTCATCTCAAATCCTTAATCTATTTAATCTTAACTTAAATTATGCAAGCAAACTTCAAGTAATTCATTTTTTATTTGGTATTGCAAAAGCAGACGGAAATGTCTCCCAGATAGAATTAATAAAGCTTAAGGAATTTTCAAATTTTTTAAGGATCTCTAATTTAGATTTTGAAAGTATTAAAGCAATGTTTGTCGAACAGGTAGGTTCTGCATATAAAATCCTTGAAATACAGAAAAGTGACTCTGATCAAAAGGTGAAAAGAGCTTATAGAGAACTTGCAAAAAAACACCATCCAGATAAAGTTCAACATTTGGGTGAAGCTTATGTAAAAGCAGCACAAATTAAATTTCAAAGAATTCAAAAAGCTTATGAGAAAATTAAATCTCAAAGGGGATTTTAGTTTTACTTTTTTGTAGTTTTAGAATCTAATGTCTGATTTTACTTTTTATTTTGAGCTAGGTCTATTTCACGTTTTAGATGTGAAAGCATATGACCATTTGATTTTTTTAGCTGCATTATCAATCCCACTTTCGTTTAGACAATTCAATACCGTTTTTTGGTTAGTAACATTTTTTACTGTAGGCCATACATCTTCACTATTTATTTCAGTTTATGAAATATTTAGACCGCCAGTTGATTTAATAGAGTTTTTAATACCAGTGACGATTATAATTACGGGAATTAGTAATATTTTTAATAGTCATAAACTTAAATTAAATATAAGAATAGGAATTTTCGTTTCTTTATTTTTTGGCATTATTCACGGTTTTGGATTCGGTAATTATTTTAATCAAGTTTCCTTTCCAGAATATTCTAAAATGGAACCATTAATTTCTTTTGCACTTGGTGTTGAATTTGCTCAGTTAATTATAGTTTCTGTTATTTTAATTATAAATTATTTAGTTGTTAATTTGTTTAATCAACAACAAACAAAATATATTAGTATTGGCTCAGCTTTTATTACAGGATTTGCATTTAATATGTTACTGAATATTATTTAGGTATGATTGAGATTAAGCAAAAAAAATATGATATTGCATATTTGAAAATGGCAATGGAGTGGGCAAAATTATCGTATTGCAAACGCCGACAAGTAGGCGCTTTAATTGTTAAGGATAGAATGATCATTTCAGACGGATATAATGGTACGCCAACCGGATTTGAAAATGTCTGTGAAGATGATGACAATTACACTAAGTGGTATGTGTTACATGCAGAGGCAAATGCGATTATGAAAGTTGCTGCCTCTACTCAATCTAGTCAAGGAGCAACATTATATATAACTCTATCTCCCTGCAAAGAGTGCAGCAAGTTAATTTTTCAATCTGGAATAAAAAGGGTGGTTTACCACCAAGAATACAAAGACAACGAAGGCTTAAAGTTTCTAAAAAAAGCAGGATTAGAAATCATACACTATAAAAGCCTAAAAATTTAATCTAAATTATTATTAATTTTTTGGGATTTATCAAGAATTAAAATTAGTACAATTGCAATTAAGCAGGCTAAAATTCCAGCAAGAGCAATTTTACTATCATCATTAAAAGGATCCTCATAATCAAGGTGATACAGATTAAATGCTAATAAAAGTGAAGCTAGTGCAATAAAAATATAATTTCTCATTTTAATTAAATAATCCTTGAATATTGCCTGTAAATAATTTTACCGAAATAGCCAACAAAATTACTCCAAATACTTTTCTTACAATTTGAATTCCATTTATTCCTAATATTTTTTCAATCTTTTTTGATGTTTTTAGTACAATAAAAATAAAAATTACATTTAAAATAATTGCAACAATAATATTTTCAGTTGAGTATTCTGCTTTAATTGAAAGCAATGTAGTCAGACTTCCAGGTCCAGCAATAAGTGGGAATGCAAGAGGGAATATAGATGCAGTAAGATTTGTATTTTCATCATCTTTATAAATTGAAATTCCAAGTATCATTTCAAGGGCAATAAAAAATAAAACAAAAGATCCTGCGACTGCAAATGAGTTTACATCTATTCCAATTAGTGATAATATATTTTCACCTATAAAAAGAAAAAAAATCATAATCATACCTGCTATTATTGAAGCTTTTTCACTTTGTATATGACCAACTTTGCTTCTTAAATCGATGATTATGGGGATATTACCAATTATATCAATGACTGCAAATAAAATCATAAATGCAGTAAAAATTTCTTTATAGTTGAATTCCATATCCAAAATTTTTTGCAAATATAATTTATATTCTAGATTATGGTAGTTATGAAAAGTGATTTATTGTGAGATTAACCTTTTATCCTTCGCAGCTCTCGCATTCTTTCTTTTGTTTAAACTTTTGGGCCGCGTTCATACTATGCTGATAGTATAAGGATTTTAAACCTAATTTCCATGCTGTTACATGAATTTTGTTTATTTCTTTAGTGCTTGTATCAGGATGAACAATTATATTAAGTGATTGACCTTGATCAATGTGATTTTGTCTATTTGCTGCTTGATATATAATTACAAGCTGATCAATTTCTGAATAAGTTTTGAATACTTCTTTTTCATTTTCAGAAAAGAAATCAAGATCCTGAACTGACCCATCTTTATCTCTAATTTGTCTCCAAACTTCAGGATTATCCATTCCTTTTTCTTTTAAAAGTTTTACTAAGAATGGGTTTTTTATTGTTGTTTTAATTTTAGCAATATCCTTCACGTAAATATTAGACCAAATAGGCTCAATACCTTGGGAGACTTGGCCCAATATAAATGCTGATGATGTGGTTGGTGCAATGGCATTTAAAGTCGTATTTCTCCTGCCATAGCCCTTTAACATTTCTGGTTCTCCAAACTTATCAGCTAATAATTCAGAGGCTTGATATGAATGTTCTTTGAGAGTTTTAAAAACTTCACTATTTAAATCGTAAGCTTCTTGGCTATCAAAGGGGAGCATCTTAGATTGTAGTAAAGAATGCCATCCAAGTGTTCCCATTCCTAAGGCTCTATTTTCTTTAGCAAAATTATAAGCTCTTTCCATAAATAGAAATGTCTGTCTATCGTCTCTGTTTTCGGAATCTTTATATGACTCTAATTTTTCTAAGAACTCCGTGATTACAGCATCTAAAAAATAAACCATGGTTTCAACTGCATCTGTATTTTTCCACTTATCGTAGTGTAGCAAATTAATACTAGACAAAACACACACAAAAGACCATTTATGATCAGACGGAAGCATTATCTCTGTGCAGAGGTTACTTGCATAAATAGGCAGTTTTTTATCTTTGTAAACATCTGCAGCTCCGTTGTTTGCATTATCCGTAAAGAAAATATATGGGTAACCCATTTCTCCTCGGCTTTGTAAAACTTTAGCCCAAACAGTTCTTTTTTCAACATCACCGTCAATCATTTCCTGCATCCAATCGTTTGTGACGGTTACTCCGTGTGTAAGCTCTTGAATAGGATTGCCTTCTGTTCCTATTTCCAAGAATTCCATAATGTCCGGATGATCGATAGGTAGATAGGGAGAAAAACGCCCTCTTCTAACTGAACCCTGACTGACAACATCAACCATAGATTCAAATAACCTCATTATATGGACAGCTCCAGATGCTTCTCCATTGTTTTTAATGGCAGCGCCTCTATGTCTAATTTTACCAAAATAACCTGATGTTCCTCCTCCAAGTTTGGACATCATTCCAACCTCAGACTGTGAGTAAAGGATATTTCCAATATCGTCATCAATATGAGAACCAAAGCAACTGATGGGTAAGCCACGTTCTTTACCAAAGTTAGACCAAACAGGAGATGCTAGTGAGTAGAAACCTTCGGACATATAATGATAAAACTTATCTGCATACCCAGGTATTTCTAGAATTTCTTCAGCTCTTTTAGCAATATCAGTAATACGCTCCTCAGCGCTTAACCCTTCACCTAAATAACCAGCAGCTAGAAATTTTCTGCTGTTTTCGTTTAGCCATTCAAATGATTTTTTTGATGATATTTTTGTTGTCTGCATTTTCTAAAATAGGTCGTCACTAGTTATACTCTGTGTTCTTTTGCTGTAGTTGATAGATCTTTTAACAAAAAAATCTCCATGTTTGGTTCCAATAATTTCATCATCAAACCACTCGGTTTCGGAAACTAAATTTTGATCAATCTCAAATATTTTATCAATTCCAATACTTTCCAGAGAGTTATTAAACCTATTTTTTAAAAATTCATTAACAACATTTTTAGGCAGGAAGTCTAATTCTCCGTTTTCAAAAATCCAATCAACTACTGCTTTTTCCGCTTCAAAAGCTTGTTTACACATTTCCTGAATATTTTTATGATACTCTGCGGTAAACCACTCTGGATTTTCTTCTTGAAGAATTTTAATTAAATCAATACCGAAGTCTCCGTGTATTTGTTCCTCCTTTGATGTTGCTTCTACTACATTGGAAATGCCTTTTAACATATTTTTATGTTTGTTGAAAGCCATGATAATTAAAAATTGTGAAAAGAGAGAAACATGTTCAATAAATAAAGAGAATAGAAGAATAGCCTCAGCATACTCTCTGTTATCATCACTCTTAGAATTTTTAAGGGCTGTTTCTAGATACCGAACCCTTTTCATAATAGCAGGTTTCTTTTTCAGTTCTTTGAATTCTGAATTCAGTCCAAGTATTTCCAATAAATGAGAATATGCATCTGCATGACGAACTTCGCTTTCAGCAAATGTAGATCCTACGGAACCAATTTCAGGTTTTGGAATTCTGTGGTAAAGATCACCCCAAAAAGATTTTACGGCAACTTCAATTTGGGAAATTGCAAGCATAGTATTCTTGATTGCGCTTCTCTCCGGAGCGGATAAGCGCGACTTAAAGTCTTGAATGTCACTAGTGAAATTGAACTCGGAGTGAATCCAATAGGAGTGTCTTATTGCCGGAACATACTCGTATAATTGTGGGTACTCATATGGCTTTAAATTAATTCGTTTTTCAAAAATGTCTGACTGTCTTTGTTGGGTTCTTTTATTACGGTATAAGATATAAGCTTTAGCAACTTCTTTGAACTTACTTTCCATGAGCTTTGTCTCAACAATATCTTGAACCTCCTCAATTGTTGGGACATATTCGTGATGTTCGCTTTTACGATCTAATAATTTTTGATAGACAGATAATGCAACATCCTCTGCATTTTGTTCAGTACCGATACCAACTGCGACCATCGCTTTTTGGATTGCACCAGTGATTTTATCAAGGTGAAATGGTTTTGTACTGTAATCTCTTTTTATAATGTGTTCTATGCTCATGCGATTTAAATAATTCTTATGTAGTTGGTAATTTTAATTTTAAATACTAGTAAATATCTAATTTAATTTCTTCTGCTTTAATTAGTCTGCATATAAGTTTTTAACAAAATTTTCAACATATAAAAAAAGCAGGTAAACTGGCAAAACCAATCTCCAAAAATTATGCCAAAAGTATATACTTGAATACCGATTTAAACCTGTAAAAATTTAAAAATGGATTGAAATATTTTAATAAACTAATGTTCTTAATTATGTAGCAGGTTACTTAAAAGTTCAATTGTTTTTAAACAAAATTTTGTTTGAACTTAGGCTAGTTTAATTAAAATTATTTTTCAGGCTTTGGTGGATCAACCTTAGAGTCATACTGTTCGTTATATAAATCTAAAAGATTGACAGTTGCTTTAATCAAGTCTTTAGTTTCAGTCAAAACACTAAAGTAAAGTGTTGTATTTTTTGGGCTTGATTCCTCATCCTTGGTTCTTGAAATTTGTAGATTAATTTTCTCTTTAACAGAATCGTAGATGTTTTGTTTGGTCATTAAAATATCGTCGATTTCTTTAAAATTATTTTTAGAAAAAGCAAACTTAACTCTATTAAACAAAGTTTCTAATTCCAATGAAATATCTTTTAATTCTCTTATTTGATTAAAGGTTAGAGCTTTGTGATTATTATTAATATGTTTGAAAGTGATTTTTGAAATATATTGTAATGATTGAGAAATATCTTCAAGTGAGCCTAAAACATTTATATAAAAATTACTTGCACCTTTAATTGTAGATTCATCTAAATTTCTGATAAAATAATATAAGTCATTTCTTAAATCATCAATTTCACTGGACAAGGATTTTACTGCTTTTTTGTTTTTTTTCAGCATTTTAAGATCTTGAGTTGCTAATCCATTTATAGACTTAGTGTAAATATTAATAATTTTTTTTGAGGCCTTAGAAACATTAGTGGAACTTTCAACTATAACTCCTTGAATCGAGCTGCTTTCAGCTGAACTTAGAGCATCTTCATTTTTAATTTGTGTGTTTTCTTGTCTATGAGAAATATAATTTCTAGCAAGCAGAATCAATGCTAAAAATAATAATATAGCAATGGCTGTAGGACCCCCGAGATTTATTAAAAATGCAATTATTCCACAGCCAGTGAATGCAATAAATGCAGTAAAAAACCATCCAGCTATTACATTTAAAACTCCAGCAACTCTGTAAACGGCACTCTCACTTCCCCAAGCTCTGTCAGCCAAAGAAGTTCCCATTGCAACCATAAAAGTTACATAGGTTGTTGATAAAGGAAGTTTAAAAGATGTCGCAATAGAAATTAAAATAGCAGCAACCATCATATTTACAGCTGCTCTGATCATATCAAAAGCAGGGAGGTCAACGGATTTATTAGATGCTAATTTAATTTGTGGTTTTTGAAATTGTCTTTCAATAAAAGTCTGAGTCTTTTCAGGAATTAATTTAGATGTTAAGTTAGAGATGTTCATAGATAGTCGAACCAGACTTCTTGATAAAAAGTTTGGATTGAATCTCTCTTTAGTGTCTTGTTGTCGCGCAAGATCTATTTCAGTTTTGGTAACTTTTTTAGCTTTTGAAGAAATCCATAAAGTAACCACCATAACCATACCAGCTAAAAACAATAGAACTGTTGGAGTGGGAACCTTAGTGGCCAAAACCTCCATAGAAAATTCTGTCGCCTGAATTCCGGAAACACTCCATGCTTCATAAGATTGCCAAGCAGCAATTGGAACTCCAATAAAATTAACAAGATCATTGCCAGCAAATGCTAAAGCTAGTGAGAAGGTCCCAACACCAATAATTATCTTATAAATATTTATTTTGAAAAACGATATTAATAAAAACGAGATCGCAGACAATAAAATAAAACTGGTAAATGCTATTAGTAAAACTTGTGTTTCCATAAAATTAGCAATTGTGGATCCATTTAAAATTTCAAAACTTTGCTTAGCATAAGCAGTACCTTTTATTCCTTTCATCAAAATAAAATAGGTTATAGACGTTAATGCAACCCCTCCAAATAATGAGCCCACCCAAATAGCTTTTTGCTCATAGTTGTATGAAAGTAATAACCTTGATGCATACTGAACAACTGCTCCAACACTAAAAGCAATAAAAACAGAAAGTAAAATTCCAGAGATGATTTGGGTTGCTTTGGTAACATTAATATAATCTACCAGTTCCGAAACCCCACCGCCACCAGCAAAAATTTTTATTAATGAAACTGCTACAGCAGCACCTAATAGCTCGAACACAATTGAAACTGTAGTTGAAGTTGGCATTCCAAGAGTATTGAAAAAATCTAAAAGCAAAATATCTGTAATCATAACGGCCATAAAAATGATCATGATCTCAGAAAAGAAAAACATGTCAGGATTGAAGATCCCTTTTCTAGCAACTTCCATCATTCCACTAGAAAAAACAGCCCCCACAGCTACACCTAAACTAGCCAATATCATTATATTTCTTACTGATATTGCTTTAGATCCCAATGCAGAATTTAAAAAGTTGACAGCATCATTACTAACTCCAACTACTAAATCCCCTATGGCCAAAAGACCTAGTGCAATTACCATAATTAAGTATACATCCATATCTTGATTAATAGGATTTATAAAGTTAGAAAATTCAAAAATTGATGATGTAAAATTAAAGTTAATTATATTCATAAATTATATTTTAAATTCTGCGTTTAAAAAAATTGCTGATTTGTCGTTAATAATAGGATTTTTGTAATCAAAAACTCGATAGTTTAAATTGAATTTCACCCCTTTAGTTACTTCATGCTCTGAACCAATCACAAACAATTTACCATCATTGTTGTCATTCCAAGGTGTTATTTGTCCGTTTAAAATATTTGAATTTATACTATCATATCTAGCATAAATTTCAAAATTATTTTTTAAGCTTTTTATGGCAAATATTGAATAACCATCACGATTGTGATTTTGGTCAGCGTTTTTATATGTTCTGCCATTTTTAATTTTTCCATACTCAACTCCGAGCCTAAAATTAGATTCTTTATAGCCCACAAAAATAGAACTGTTTGTTATTGCATCTGCATCCTTTGAAGGGTGAGAATCTAAATATATTTTACCAAAAATTTTATCTGAAAAATTATATATGAAACTCGTTCCTATTCTTTGATATCCATTATCGTCCTGCAAAGACTTATAACCTTCTCCGTTAAATACAAACAAATTCATTTTTAATTTGGAGGAAAGGGTAAATTCAGAATTGAAACCCAAGTCAGCACTGGCACCAAATTTATATTCATTTAAAAAACCTTTAAAAGCATAACGATAGCCCCATAAACTTTCTTGATCATTAAATTGTTTATTTCCGATTAGCCCTAAACTAAATTTTAATTTAGGGTTCATTTTCCAATCAAGTTGAGCGATTTTTACATATGCTGTGTATGCACTTCCGCTAGAATTACTACCAATATCATATGTGATTTTAGCAGATATTTTTTCATTAAAAGCATACTTGTAACCCAGATAAACTCTTTTAAGTTCAAATGCGCTTTGTTGTGAATTGTCTTTGGTAAAATCGCTATGAAAATTCCAAAACACCTTAAAGTGAGGAGAGCCATTAGGTTCAAATGGATCTTGTGAAAATCCATTAATTGAAAAAGTTATAAAAAGACATAATAATATTTTTTTCATATGTTATGAATTTATATAACAATATTAAGATGTTATTTTTCTTCCAATGTTAAGAAATTGTTATGTTATTATGTGATTGAGTTAATGTTATGAACTATTTATATTTTATTTTAAATAGTTCATTAAATTGCACTGATGAATTGGGAAAAATTATTGTCACTAAAAAGACAAGGTGACACATTAAAAAGAATTAGATCTGAACAAGATGAAACTAGAATTGGTTTTGAAGTAGATTATGATAGAATTATTTTTTCTTCCTCATTTAGATCCCTTCAAGATAAAACACAAGTAATTCCATTTTCAAAAAAAAGCTTTGTTCATACAAGACTAACCCATAGTTTGGAAGTTTCAGTTGTTGGAAGGAGTTTAGGTAGAAAAGTTGGAAAAATTTTAATTGAAAAACATCCTTATTTAAAACAAACCTATGGATTTCAAAGTACTGATTTTGGTGCAATTGTTGCTGCGGCTAGCCTAGCACATGATATTGGAAATCCTCCATTTGGTCACAGTGGTGAAATGGCAATAGGGGATTATTTTAAAAATGGGGAAGGTTTAAATTTTAAATCTAATTTAAGTTCTCAACAATACCAAGATTTATGCGACTTTGAAGGAAATGCAAATGGATTTAAAATACTTTGTGAAAATAAAGATGGAATTCCTGGAGGATTAAGATTGAGTTATGCAACTCTCGGAGCATTCACAAAATATCCAAAAGGTTCAGTTCCTTTAAATCCATCTTATCATATCAAAGATAAAAAGTTTGGTTTTTTTGAACCACAGAATGTTTTTTTTCAAGAGGTTGCTGAGGAGTTAGGAATGAAAAAAAGTGATAATGAATTTTTTAGGCATCCTTTGGCTTTTTTAGTTGAAGCAGCAGATGATATTTGTTACACACTTATTGATTTTGAGGATGGAATAAACCTTGGATGGATTAACGAAGAGTTTGCATTAGAATATCTAATAAGATTGGTCAAAGGAACAATAGATACTAAAAAATATAATTCACTTCAACATAAATCTGATAGGGTAGCATATTTAAGGGCATTGTCCGTTAACACCCTAATTAATGATGCAACAGAAATATTTATTGATAATCAGGAGGAAATACTCAAGGGAGAGTTCTCCAAATCATTACTTGAAACGAGCATATACAAGGCCCAAATGGAAGATATTTTAAATATTAGTGTTGACAAGGTGTATAATTCTGAGGAAGTAATTGAAAAGGAATTAAAAGGATACCAAGTAATAAATCATTTATTAAATGTTTTTATTAAAGCAGCAGTTAACAATCAAAACGATCAGATGACAGCTTTTGATAAGTTAGCACTTGAATGTATTCCTCAGTCATACATTCATAAATCAGGAAGCTTATACATTCAGCTTTTAGATATTAGTTGCTTTATAGCTAGCTTAACAGATGGTAAAGCATTAGAATGGTATGAAAAAGTAAAGTAAAATGCTAGATTTATTTGATGACAAATACTTCATGAGAAGAGCCATTGAAGAGGCCAAAATTGCTTTTCAGAAAGGTGAAGTCCCAGTGGGGGCTGTCATTGTAAGTAATAATAAAATTATAGCCAGAGCCCACAATTTAACAGAAACTTTAAATGATGTTACTGCACATGCAGAAATGCAAGCTATAACAAGTGGATCTAACTATTTAGGAGGGAAGTATTTAAAAGACTGTACCTTATATGTAACACTAGAGCCTTGTCAAATGTGCGCTGGCGCGCTCTATTGGTCACAAATTTCAAGAGTGGTAATTGGTGCAGCAGATTCTCACAGAGGATTTAGAGCAATGAAAGGAAAACTCCATCCAAAAACCAAATTTGTTGAGGGGATTATGGCATCAGAATCAAAATTACTAATCCAAGAGTTTTTTAAAAAGAAGAGAAATTTGAAATAAAAAAACCCTCAATATTTTGAGGGTTTTTTATATTATAAAAATAAAATATTATTCTTCAACAATTTTTACATTTGCTGCAACTTTTCCTTTCTTACCATCTTCTTCAGAATATTCTACTTTGTCTCCTTCGTTTAGTCGTAGACCATCTAAAGAAGTAACATGAACGAAAATATCTTCGCTCGTTTCATCGTTAGTAATAAAACCATAACCTTTGGCTCCATTAAAAAATTTTACTGTACCAGTCATTAATTTAAATTGATTTAATTTAAGCAAATGTACTAATTATATATGTATGATTTACAGCTATTTACTTAACACGTTTTTTATTTGCTTGATTTTGAAGATTTTGTCTTCATCTTTTTGAGTTTTTCATCTGTTAACATGTAATCTTCAATATTTTTATTTTTCCAGCTTTCATATATAAAAAGAGGCAGAAAAATAAATACAAAAATCAATACAGTAAAACCAATTATTTTATTTCCAAAATCAAAATCATCTTGTTTTAAATAAAAACCCAATATTAATGTTGAAAGTAATGAGAAAAATAATATATATATAAGCCTTTTCATCTTTCAATTAGAACTATTTGTTAAGTTTTAAAAATAGTTCGTCTAGCTGATCTTGACTAATTTGAGATGGAGCATCAATCATGACATCTCTACCGCTATTGTTTTTGGGAAAGGCAATGTAGTCTTTTATAGATTCATTGCCATCCAGTATAGCAACTAATCGGTCAAATCCAAATGCAATTCCACCGTGAGGTGGAGCTCCAAATTCGAAAGCGTTCATCAAAAACCCAAATTGTTCTGCTGCTTCTCTTTTAGAAAAACCAAGAAGTTCAAGCATTATAGATTGAAGTTCTTTATTGTGTATCCTTATAGATCCTCCTCCAATTTCATTGCCATTTAAAACTAAATCATAAGCATTTGCTTTAACTTCCAAAGGATTAGTTTTTAGTAAATTTATTTGATCAGTTTTTGGGGAAGTAAATGGATGGTGCATAGCATGATATATATTAGATTCTTCATCGATCTCCAACAAAGGGAAATCTGTCACCCAAAGCGGAGCATATTCGGCGGGGTTTCTTAGGCCTAAATCTTTTGCAATCTCTAATCTTAAAGCACTTAATTGTTTTCTAACTTTATTTTTTTCTCCGCACATAACTAATATCAAGTCCCCGTTTTTTGCACCAGCAATTTTTTTCCATTTAATAAAATCTGATTCATCAAAGAACTTATCAACTGATGACTTAAAAGTTCCATCATCATTACATCTAAGGTATACAATCCCATTTCCACCTATTTGGGGTCTTTCTACCCAACTTGTGTATTTGTCAATTTCTTTCCTTGTCAAATTATTTCCATTGGGAATAGATATTCCAACAACCAGATCAGCAGAATTAAATACATTGAAAGATTTGTGTTGTGTAAATTTATTTAATTCAAAAAATTCCATCCCAAATCTTATGTCAGGTTTATCAGTTCCATATTTTGAAATAGCTTCTTTATACGTTAGGCGGGGAAATTTATCAATATTGATTTTTTTGAACTTTTTAATTAAATGTTTTATTAAACCCTCAAAAGTATTTAAAACATCTTCTTGATTAACAAATGACATTTCACAATCAATTTGAGTAAACTCCGGCTGTCGGTCTGCTCTTAAATCTTCGTCTCTAAAACATTTTACTATCTGAAAATAACGATCAATTCCCCCAATCATTAATAATTGTTTATAGGTCTGAGGCGATTGAGGCAATGCATAAAACTCTCCAGAATTCATTCTTGAGGGAACGATAAAATCACGCGCACCCTCAGGTGTAGACTTAATTAAGTAAGGCGTTTCGATATCAATGAAATTCAAATTATTTAAATAACTTCTAATTTCATGGCCAACTTGATTTCTAAAAATTAACTTGTTTTTAATTATATCCCTTCTAATATCTATATAACGATATTTCATCCTTAATTCTTCACCACCGTCTGTAGTGTCTTCTATAGTAAACGGTGGAGTTTTGGAAGGGTTTAGTACTTCAATTTTAGTGACAAAAATCTCTATTTCACCTGTTGAAATGTTTGGGTTTTTTGAGCTTCTTTCACAAACATTTCCAGAAACTTGAATTACAAATTCTCTTCCTAAATCTTTTGCTTTTTTGAAAACT
>MDTC01233825.1_pt1 | contig 55455 bp, 52 predicted proteins | sample 811181 | NCBI WGS metagenome assembly MDTC01 (sample SAMN05326644, study PRJNA326480) | marine metagenome | isolation source: seawater | place: Pacific Ocean: North | collected 2011 | reverse complement strand
TATTGACTTGATTAATCAGTATCTCCTCATCACTTTGAAGCTTAGCAATCAACTCACTCTTAAGTGATCTCTCTGCCTCAAATGCAAGTCTTTGCTTTTTCTCCTCATTCAGAAAAGACTCTTTCGTATTCCTCTCTTCATCTAACTTTTGAATCTTTATATTCAAGTCCTCAATAGTCTTTTCGATTAAACTCGACTGATTTTGGCGTGTTTTTGCATACCTTCTAATATAAGTAAATCGATGGATCGCTTGGTTAAAACTATCTGAGGAAAACAAAAAACTTAATGCATTCGTTGCATTGTACTTGTTATTGTATGCATTCAAAACCATATTGGCATACTCTTCTTTTAAGCGAAGAATGTCCATTTCTAACGATGTTATTACTTCCTGCTTATCCTCTATGTTTTTTTGAATATACTCAACTTGAGACTTGATATTGTCAATTAAACTTTGTCGAACATTTATTTTAGAATTAATAGATCTCAACTGATCTAAGGAATTCGATTTTTCTGCCTGAGTACTTGCAATTAAGGTTTCGATTTGTTTGATATCATCTTGCAATTTCTTGTACTGATTTTGCAAATTTGCTTTCTTGTTGGATTGAGCGAATGAAACCTGATACGCGCCGTTAAATAATAACGCAAGTAAGAGTACTTTCAGAAAAATTGATTTTATGGGGAATCGATTTTGCATTTAAATCTATTTTTTCAACCTATCTGGTACATTAAATGGAAATTCTAAAGCGATTTCTTTCTTTACTTTTGAAAAATTCATTTCAATAAAGACATCCTTTCCATTTTCAGAAAAATGGATATTTCTAAGCATTGCAAATAACTGCTCATCTATAAATTTATAATCATTGAAGTCCATTTTAATGTTTCTACTCCCAAATTTCTCATCCATTTCAACCCTGCGATACTTATAATTGGGCGAAACCGTATATTTTGCTTCTAAACCATTATAATCATAATTGATAATATAATTATCTTGATCCGACAATACTCTGTATTTACTCAACTCATCTTGAAAGACATTACCGACAATTAAATTTTGAAGGAAAAGAAGACTGGTTTGAAACGATAAATATTTATCAATAAAGGTATACTCCTCATCATAGTATTTGTTATTCAAACGATCAATAATCTGTATCCTATCTTTATTCATCATCACTCTTGCTCCTTCTATTCCAAAGGGACCTGTCAAAGACATCCATATGGTAGAATTGTTTTCAATGCGAATATTGGCGGTAAAACTTTGATTAATAGAACCATCGTCAAATTTTATACGAGCTTTAGCTTGCAAAAAATCAAATGCATAGTCAGCGGCAAGCATTTGTTTAGATAATTGTTTGGCACTCATTTTTTTTGAAGCGGAACTACTCATTTCACTTGTGCTCTTGCAAGCTAGAACAAAGAAGAAGAACAAAAAAGGTAATAGTCTATTCATACAATGTTTTATCTGCAATTTTGTTAACTAATTTCTCGTTACTATCGCTGAGTTCAAGAGCTTTTTTCCACTTTTCCAAAGCATTTTTTTCATCACCCAACATAAACAATATGTCCCCTAGATGCTCCATAAGAGTAGCACTTGGGTTTTCGGATGCTTCAATTGCTTTCATTTGCCATTCTTTTGCATCCTTATATTTTTCTGATTTGTAAAGCACCCAAGCATATGTATCCAAGAATGAACTATTGTTTGGTTCAATCTCATTGGCTAAAAAGCTCAATTCTTGCGCCCTTTTTAAGTTCTCTCCACGAAGCGATAGATAGTAACTGTAATTATTGAGTACGTATGCATTTCTTGGGTTTATATTTAAAGCTTTTTCAAAATGCCTATCGCTTTCCTCAAAGTTGTTCAATTCATTATACACATCCCCCATGTTAGCGTATAATTGAGCTTTCAATTCTAAATTATCTCCAGCCATTTTCACTCCTCGAGAATATGCCCTTTCGGCTTGAACGTAGTTGTTTTTTTGCTGATGCCCAAGACCATTAAAAAAGTAAACTAATCCTTGATTAGGAAAAAACTCCTTCGCCAAATCCGTGTATTTAATCAAGGTGTCAAAATTTTGTAAATCGCTATTTATGAAAAATATTTGTTGCCATACCGTGAAGATGTCTTGTTGATGCTCCAATGCTCGATAATAATACGGTAAGGCTTCTTCAGGACTATTATCCAAATTTCGTAAATCTCCGGCTATAGCATACCCCTTTGCTTCTTTGGGGTGAGTTCGAATTAAAATATCCGCTAAATCAAACGCCTCTATTATTTGTTCTTTTCTTTGATCATAATATTGAATATAGTTATACAGTACTGAAATCTTTGCATCAATGGGTATGTCGGGGTTAGCAAAAGCTCTTTCTGAATATTCTATTGCCCTCTTGCTATCACCAATAGTTTTATAGTAATCGGCTAGTGAGGTTAATGCATACACATCATTTGGGTTTATCTTTAAAATTCCTTCAAATGTTTCTACCGCATTTTCCGTATTGCCATTAATCAAATAATAATCTGCCAGTTCATTTCTAAATTCGAGATCATCTGGAAACGTATCGATTAATTTCAATAAGGTGGCTTCAGCCTCCTCGTGCTTTTTTAAGCGTGCGTATATCTTGTGTTTTTGCAAAGACGCATCCGCCTGCACGCCGATAGCGGCTTCTATCTCATCGTAAACACCTATCGCTTGTTTGAGTTGGTCAGTCAAGATTAGATAATATGCCTCCTGAAAGTAAAAGTCATATTCTTGAGTATTATCAGTACGCAGAGCATGATATATCCTCGCAGCTTGCTCATATTCAAATTGAGCAGCCAATAAATCCCCCAAAAATATTTGATACCACATATTTTTAGGAGAAAGCTCAAGAGCCTTTTCCATATTCTTTTGAGCGCCACTATAGTCATCTGCTAGCTGCTGCAGTTGAGCCAGTTCATAGAATGCAGCATCCAAGTTTGGGTGAATTTTTACTGCAGAACTAAACTGCTCATAAGCCTCGTCTAGATCTCCGGTTAGTTTGGCTTTCTGTCCATCAAAAAACAAGCGTTCTGCTTTTAACAAAATGGCTTCGCTTATTACCATTTGTTCTTGGTTCTTATCCGCTTTTTTGTTTTTACCTTTTTTTTGCGAGTAGCTCGTATTGATTTGTAAAAAACAAAGTGCAATAAGTATATATTTTATTCTATTCATCCTTAACCGTTGTATAATCTCCAAGGCTATAATCTCGAGCCCTTAAACTAAGCTCCACTTTATTCCCTATCATTGCCCTTTCCAATATAACGCCATTTATACTTGTTTCAGTTTGAATTATAGAATTTTTAACAATACTATTTTTTATTATCGAGCCTTCTCCAACCGAAACATGTGGTCCGATTATAGCATTTTCAATCACCACATTCTTCCCAATATAACAGGGTTCGATAATTTGTGTTTGTTTAAAATCCTTGGAGTACAATAGTTCTTCATTCCCGTTTGCATGCTCTAATACCCGCTCATTAGTAAAAATACAAGCCGCTTTATTTCCACAATCCAACCATTCAGTTACTTCCCCTGGAACAAACTTCGCTCCTTTCTTTTTTAAATTTTCTAATGCATTGGTTAACTGATACTCCCCTTTTTCCCTAATGTCATTATCCAAAAGATGTTTAATTTCACTTTTCAATGCCTCTCCATCCTTGAAATAATAAATTCCAATAATCGCTAAGTCTGAAATAAACTCCTGTGGTTTTTCGATGAAATCAGTGATAACATTATCGCCATTCAGCTTCACTACACCAAAAGCCTTAGGGTCATCTACTCTATTTACCCATATCACCCCATCCTTAGAAGCGTCGATTTTAAAGTCGGTACGAAAAAGTGTATCAGCAAAGGCAACAATCACATTGCCATCTAGACTTTCCTTTGCACAATAAATGGCATGGGCTGTTCCTTCCGGACTCTCTTGATAAGAGATAATACATTTTGTATTTAAGGCTCGAGCTACCTCTTGTAATTTATCTTCGGTGGCTTGCCCAAATTCTTTTCGGATAATAAAATTGATTTCCTCAATAGAACCCTCCACTGATTCAACCAAGCCTTCCACCAATCTTTGTACGATAGGCTTACCCGCTATTGGAACCATTGGTTTTGGAATTGTTAAGGTATGAGGTCTTAATCTCGATCCCCAACCAGCCATAGGTATTATAATTTTCATAGTTCTGTTTTTTCAACTTCAAATATAATTTATTTATGCAGCTGTCTTTGTTTAAGCAGTGGATTAACATCTTTTACTAAGGCAATAACAATAAAACATATTAAAAGCGCATTTTTCCAAATAAGCTGCAAAGTAAATGATTCAGGAACGATGTATTTAGATAAGGCAAAAAAGCCTAAGCCAATGCATAAGTAAAACAATACTAAACCCAAATCATAAGGTACTTGATAATACTTTTTTCCCCATTGCCAAGAAATAATGGTCATCACCAAGTAACTTGCTAATGTAGCCCAAGCACTTGCCCAATAACCATGAGAAGGAATGAAAATTACGTTGATTAGAATTGTCACACCAGCACCCACAATTGAAATCACCATAGCATAATGCGTTTTGTCACCCAACTTATACCAAACCGATAAATTATAAAATATTCCTAAAAATAAATAGGCCATCAATAATATGGGTACAATATCTTTGGCCCCTCTATACCCTTCCTCGATAATCAGGATTATCCAATCGAGATTGAAGGAGACCGCCAAGAAAATTGTCATCCCCATAATTACAAACAGGGACATAGCTTTAGCGACAGTGGGTAATGCATCTTTATCTCTTGCTTGACCAAAAAAGAAAGGTTCTGCTCCCATTCGATAGGCTTGCACCACCAAACTCATAAATATAGCCAGTTTATAAACCGCTCCATATATGCCGACTTGAGCATTCCGCTCCATTAAGGATTCCTGAGGTAATAAATACTTCAAGAGTATCCTATCGATAGTTTCATTAACAATACCCGCAAGGCCGACCACAATTAATGGTAAACCATATCGCAGCATATCTGTCCAGGTCTTCTTGCAAAACTCAAACTTCGTTCGAATAAAATCAGGAACAAAAATCAAAAAGGTAAGCGCACTAGCAGCAAGATTAGCTATAAACACATAAAGCAAGGCATGCTCATTTTGCAAAGGCAAACCGAAAAGTTTGGGATTTCCTTTTAACAAGGGGAACAACAAGAAGAAGTTTAAGCCAACCGTAATCAAAACATTGATTAGTTTAATCTTCACATATTGCAATGGCTTACCCTCCAAGCGCAACTTGGCAAACGGGATATTACTCAAGGTATCAAAGCCAATAATAAATGAAAGGATGACCACAATGTGTGATAAATTGGGGTACAATAATACACGAGCTATATTTTGAGAAAATAAACTGATTAGTATGACGAAAAAACCTGTAGTTAAGAGCAAGGATAACATAGCCGTGCTAAATATCTTTTGGTGATTCTCTTTATCTTTCGAAGCATACCTAAAGAATGCCGTCTCCATGCCATACATGAGCAGAACATTAATAAAAGCAACGTATGCATATAGCTCAACTATGATACCCATGTCGCTTTGATTCTCGCCAAAGACATAGGTGTGAAAAGGATTTATCAACCAGTTCAATGAACGCACAAGGATTGTGCTAATTCCGTATATGGCCGTTTGGCCAGCTAAACGTTTAAGTTTACTCAAGCTTTTTATACAATTATCTTTAACTCATCACGCTTTTCTGAAACGTGTTACTTACCAAAGGTAAACGAAAGTGTTGGTAGAAATTAGGCTGAAGAGCTATTTTAGTACACATCAAAGTAGTAAGTTTGCTAAGAATGTACACTAAAAGATGCACATGTTAGCCCCTTTTTTACTTGAAGACAAAATTGAAGCTGGTTGTGATGAAGCAGGAAGAGGCTGTTTAGCGGGGCCTGTAGTTGCTGCCGCAGTGATTCTCCCAAAAGACTTTAGTCATCCATTACTGAATGATTCGAAGCAAATTAATAAGAAAAATAGAGCACTTCTAAAGGAAGTAGTTGAGCGTGAGGCTTTGGATTATGCTGTCGCTTTTGTTGACCACAATAAGATTGATGAAATCAATATTTTAAAGGCATCCATTCTAGCCATGCATTTGGCATTAGACCAATTAAAATATTCTTTTGGTCACATTATTGTAGATGGAAATCGTTTCTACAAATATCAGAATATTCCACATCAAACCATTGTAAAAGGCGATGGTAAGTTTGCATCTATTGCTGCTGCAAGTATTTTAGCAAAGACATACCGAGATCAGTTTATGCTCAATGCTCATCAAAAATTTCCGCATTACGGCTGGGATAAAAACATGGCGTATGCTACGAAAATACATCGAGCTGCGATAGCTGAATTTGGGCCATGTGAGTTGCATCGAAATTCTTTCAAGCTACTTCCGGATCGAAGTAATTTAAGTTTGTTTGAAGACTTAGACGATTAAACACTGAAAGTTTGGACAAGACCGCCTGATCATCACTAGCTAAACATCTTCTTGTTGTTGTTCCAACTCACCTGCACACCAAAGGCAATCCTCTTTGCCACATCCCGTAAAATCCAAGGCTTTTATCTTCTGATAAGTGCTTACAATTTGATTCTGGACGAATTCTACATCTTGCGGACTTATCACAATTTTCTCTTTATGGAATTTGCCAGTATTAGGCTCAGGCTCTACAAAGTCAAACTCTGTTCTTTCTAAACTCCAATTTCGTTGATCCATGCTTGTACTATTTTGAATCAAAATTTTATAAAATACAGCTTGACGCCAATAGTTGCCTCCAAACTCATCTTCAAAACTAGGTTGCTTTCCGGGCTTTAATTCTTCTTTGGGTCCTCTTAAACTTGGCTTCTTTTCTTTTCTAAAAATCCCAGTCTTATAATCCACTAAGACAACATTGTTCTTATCAAACTCTAGCTTATCAATCTTGCCAGTTAAGTTGATATCCTTGTAAACCGCCACCATTTTCTTTTCAAAGTTCACTTCTTTACTCCAAGAATTTATATACTCCTTATAATAAGCTGGAAAAAAGTTCTCTATATAATTTAATCGCTGCTTGTATTGCTTTTTCGTAAAGCTATCCTGCTGTTTATACATTTGCTTTTTACCTATCTCTACAAACTCTGCAACACTAGGAAAGACATCATCGCTTGCCTTCATTTGCTTAAACAACAACTCAATCGAGTCATGCACTGCACTACCAAATGCCATATGCTCATTCTTGGCTTGCGGGATTTGAATAAAATTATGGTAATAGAATTGTAAAGGACATTTCAAATAATTATTGAGATGGGTAACACTCATCGTGTATTTTTCTAAGCGTTTTTTAAGCATATTTTCCTCTATCAATTTCGGAGAGATTTTCTCTTGCATCAATTGGAGAATGTTAAACTCGAATATTTCCTCATCGTTCAATTGCTTTTCCTCAATGAGCAAATCACTGTTCTCCTGAATCTCTGTCACCAAAGTTGAAGCTAGTAATTCCTTGCCATCCAGGTCATGATCAAAATAACTAATCTGAAGATGTTGCTTAGCTCTGGTGATAGCAACAAAAAATAAGCGCCTAAGATCCTCATGTCTAGATTCATCTGAAACATGCTCAAACAATCCTTCCGGAAGCTTAAATCCTCTGTTATTCGTTTTTCGCTTCTCCCATAAGCTACTGCCGCAGCCAATCAAAAATACATATTCATACTCCAGTCCTTTTGCACTATGCACCGTAGTCATTTGAACCGCTTCTTCGGCATAAGATGACTTGACAAAAGGGACAGAAATTTTATACTTTCTCAATTGGTCAATTCCCTCTAACAATTCAGCCACACTCAAATTTGGCTTTTTCTGATTTTCTTGTTTTATGTAGTCAAAAATCGTTTTTAACTCTTGTAAAAGCCAGACTTTTTCTCGATGTTGTTTGATGTAATCCAATACTTTAAGGTCATCCAAGATTGTTTGGAATAACAACTGAACGGGCTTCTCCTGCAAATCTTTTTGCCATTTATTGGTCAATGCTGCGACCTCTTTAATATTTTGAACGCTTTGTTCATCAAATATCTTTTCTAATTTCATAAGGGCTTCTCGCCATGTTGTCTTTGGATTGCTGTACCGACTTTCCCTTAGCTCAAAACTCAACCTTGATACTTGTAGTGCTTGAATGTTGAAGAAGGGATAATTAAGGAGGTTAAACAACAAGTCTTCTCGACTATGTGCTATTCTACTTTCGTCCACAATATATCTAAAGACATCTAATAGATTGTTGGTCAAGCGTTCGTCCAATACGTTGATGACTTTCTTTGTATGAACAGGAATATTTTTCTGGTTTAAGCATTGCTGTAACTCCTCAGCTTGTTTATGCTGGTGGTACAACACACCTATCTCATGCAAATCAACTCCCTTTGCCTTTAGTTCGATGATTTGATTGGCCACATCTGCTATTTCATGGCTTGGATTTGGGTAAATTCTCAATCGAGGTTTGATCGTATTATTTTGAGCCACATCGGCAGATGCATCCAAATTCTTATCCAATTCTAGCTTCTTTAATTGATGAACTAGACGCTCCTCATTGTGCGCAATACTTTCTGCAGAGAGCTGTAATATTTCTTTGGTGGAGCGATAATTCTGTTTTAATACGATAACTCTTTCCTTTTGCTCTTCCATAGGCAAACCTGCCAAAGTATCCTGATAAAAATGAACAATATTATCCAGATTAGCCCCTTGAAACCTATAGATACTCTGATCATCATCACCTACTACGAATACGTTTGGTTTCTCCCAAAATGAATACAACAATCGTAAGATTTCATTTTGAGCACCATTAGTATCTTGATACTCATCCACTAAAAAATATTGAAATTGTTCTTGGTAACGACTAAGCAAGCATTCATTTTGCTGAAAAGCCTGCATGACATCTAAAATCATATCATCGTAGTCATAGCGATTAGCCTCTTGCTTTAGTTTTTGATAAGTCTCAAATAACTTAGCCGCAGCATTTGTACTTGAATATTTTTTAACTTCTTCGTCAATTTGCTTCTGTTTCAAATCGCCTTTTTTGTACGAACCATCTTTTCTGGTGTTTTGATATATATACTCCTTCTTCTCTGGTAAACTAGCAATATATTCCTCGATATGTTTTCCAATTATTTCAGCAGTAAAGTTCTCTCGCTTCATCGTCGAAAAGAGCCCTTTTAGCCTTTTGACATCATAGTATATGTCTCCTCTCCATCGTTTTAAAACATTATCTTTCTTCAATCCATCAATCAGCTTTTCGAGCAACTCAATTTCCTCAATATCCGATATCGGTTCCATTTCACCAAAGCCGAACATTTCGGGATTATCCTGAATAACTTTATTACAAAAACTATGAAAAGTATGAATGTTAACCTTGTAAGCTTCTGCTCCAATGAATTTAATCAATCGCTTTCGCATGGCCGTAACTCCAGCATCTGTATAAGTAAGACATAAAATATTTTCCGAAAAGGCAAGGCCCTTATCTAGAATATTTCCTATTCTTGCCGCTAGGATTTGAGTTTTCCCTGTTCCTGGACCAGCCACAACTAAAACAGGACCTTCCGTGGTTTCCACTGCTTTTTTTTGTGCAGGGTTTAATTGATTGTATTCGTCGGTGAAGCTAAATGTTGCAGTATGCATAATGGGGTTTTAGAAGCAAATTTAAATGAGCTAAACGCAAAGTACATGCGCTTCTTGTAAAAATAGAATATTTAACGTTAATTCCAACTAGCCGCATACCTCTTGACTATGCCTAGAAGGGGCTTTCATAATCCTCGTTGCTGATAAAAGTCGGATCATCTAAAGTAAGTAAGAAAGCTTTCAATGCAGCTTTCTCTTGAGCATTTAACTGAACACCCCCTTGCAAAGCTTGTTTCATCAGTGGATCAATATTTGGTGTAGCATGAACGCCTTCACTATAAAAATCAATTACCTCATCCAGCGTTGTCAAACGTCCATCATGCATGTAAGGTGCAGTATATGATAAGTTTCTTAGTGGGGGCGCTTTCATTTTCCCAATATCAGTTGATACCCCATTAAAACCGCCCAAACCTTGATCATCGTATGCCGCAATTGCATTAACATCTTGAAGACCATTATCATGAAAATCATTATCTGTCATAAACGGATAAACCCCGTGGCAATGAAAGCAATCCCCTCTTTCGGTAGTAAACACCAAATCAAATCCTTCTTGTTCAAGTGGAGTAAGCGTCGCTTGCCCCCTGACACTTAAATCATATTTAGAATCTTTTGATATCAAGGTTCTTACAAAGCTCGATATAGCTTTCACCACATTTGTTTGATCGACCTTTGCATCTTCAAATGCTTTGGCAAATTCTAACTCGTAAGTATCATCTGCTTGAATATCAAGTAAGGTAGTCTCCCACTCTGGATGCTGTTCATTATTGATAGCATCATTTATAGCTTCTTCAAGCGTCATAGCTCTTCCATCCCAGAAAAAACCCTTATCCGTCCAAGCTAAATTAAAAAGAGGAGAAGAGTTTCTTATCGTAGGAGCACCGATATCATTGATTGAAAAAACCAAGCCGTTGTCTGTAAATCCATTAGATAGGTTATGGCAAGTGCCACAACTCATAGTCTTTGTTTTAGAAATCTGTTCATCATAAAACAGCTTCCTGCCCAACTTCACCTTCGAAAGGGTCGTTGTATTGTCAGCAGGGTCCTCAATATCGGGGAAACGATACACTTCTTCGAAAACAAAAGGCGTGTTATCAAACTCCTGATTATATATGATATCTTCTCTGCACCCGCTAAAAACAAAGATTAGAAGGAAAACAAAAGATGATGCATATTTGATTAAGGAATGTAAAATTAGTTCGTGGTTAAAGCATTAACAAAATTATTCATCAGCTTTTGGGCCAAAGGCATATTGTTCATAGTATGTGTCTCCGGTTCTGTATCAAAATTGATATTAGCAAACACTTCATTTAGGTTAAGCGTGGTGATAAGTGAAGTCGTATTCCCTTTATTTATTGTAAATGATTGAGCAGCTTCCTTATTTTGAGCGAATCCATTCATACCCACGTGATAAACAAGCGGCTCATCTACACCATTTTTAATTCTAAAACCTTCAATTTTAAAGTAAACATAGGCATTAGCCATAAGCCAATACATACTTCTATTAAGACTCATTGGATGGTCGCTAGCATATGAACTTGGGTCAGTGGCTCCGCGTTCATCACTCAATCCGACCGTATATGTTAGATTTTTATATGCTGTTGCATCTAATGTAAAATTGTAATCTAAGGAAGAAGGCTCAGAGAAATCGATGAAAGTAACGTCCTTTAGATCTAGCGAGGTAGCACCGTCTTTATCACTTATACTTGCGTCGCAAATGTAATATTGAATCAATGTAAAATAAACAGAATCGCCATTCAATAAATAGGTTTGATTAAGTTCTAGGTTTCCACCGTTTAATGTTGCGGCGTATTTAAGATTCAAATCTCCATCACCTCGCTCTTCTTTACAAGCACTAATGCTAAGGAGTAGAGCAGAGATAATAACTAAAAAATAATTTTTCATATTCAAAATGTGGGTTTAAGTAATAACCGAAAAGGTAAAAAAAAGTTCTTCCTAAGCTAAGATAGGAACTAGATTACTTATTTTAAGGAAGAAATGTTAAAATTCTGTAGTATAAGCCAAAATAATATTGTCGATTTTTTTACATTTTACTTGATGCAGATGCTTAACAGTATCCTTGGTAAACAATACCCCAGCTATTTTTTCTTCTCGATTAAAATTTAGAATATTGATATTATTCTTAAAACTGAGTTGCTTCTTACCATACCATTTGTAAACAGCTTCCTTTATACTCCAATACATTATAAAATGTTCGCTTGTACCTTCATGGCCAATATCACTAAGCTCTTTTTCATTTAAAAATTTTGGGGCAATTCGTTGCACCTTATCATGAACGGGTTCAATATCAATGCCAACCGATTGGGAAGCAGAATAAACCGCTGCGGCATAACCCTTGCAATGGGCAATTGAAATAAAGCCATTATCACCTGCAAGATGCGGCTTTCCCCAATGGTCTTTTTTAAGTCCATTTGGACAGAGTCTTCTTTGGACATAACGAGCAGCAGTCCATTCTAACATCCTGGAGGCAAAGGTTATGTTGGCCAATTCTTCTTTCTCTTGTTTATTTAACTGAAGTTCTTTTGTAAAAAAATCCAAAGATTCTGTAATCTTCCAAACCAATAGTTGGTGAGAATCCGACTCATCCTGATAAATAATGGGCATTATCCCTCCAAATTAAAAGTGAGCGTAAATATTCTGGAGAACATTTTATCAATAGCTCTTGAGTAAATTAATGCATCGTTGGGCCTTTTAATATTAATCAAACTATGATAAACTTTGATTTCCGGTGATAAGACAAAACTCGGGAAAAAAATCTGAAAGCCAAGCCCCATTTCTGCGCCAACATCATGTTTATTGACTAACAACTGTGTCTCTGTATTTCTCTCGTTTGAGTTCGAGTTAAGGTCGTAATTGTAACGCAAACCGCCCAATACAAAAAACCTGAAATCCTTTATGGGTTTTGATTTATATCTCAGATACAGTGGCATGCTTAAATAAATGGAAGAGACCGTTTTTGTGTTTACTCGATTATCTTGATCGGTAAACTCGATAGATTTATCGGAAAAACTTAAGGTAGGAACTAATCTTAGGTCCCAATACTTATGAAATTGAACATTCCCAATAATCCCTAAATCGAACCCAGGACCAAACTTTGAGCTAATTAATTTTACACTATCCGTTTGAAGAGCATTCAGTTTTGGTTGACGAACTACTTTAAAATCGCCATAATTAACACCAATGGCTATACCAAAGTAAATTAACTTATTCCCCTTTTCCAGGTAATTCATTTGTGCATGAATTCCAAAGAATAAAAACACGGATAATATGGTTAAAATTATTTTTCGCATATGTACATTGCGCATATTCCTAACGTTAATGCTTGATGTTTAGCATTTGAATAGCCTATTTTTTTCAAGATTTTTACAAAATCTTCTCCTTTTGGAAATGCTTCGACCGATTCCGGAAGGTAAGTATAAGCTCTGTGATCTTTGCTAAAAAGGCGACCTACAAGCGGAAGAATACCCTTAAAGTATACACTGAATATCGCTTTTAAAAATTTATTGTCGGGTTGAGATACCTCTAGAATAACCAATGGTGCACCAGGTTTTAGTACCCGATACATTTCCCGAAGCCCTTTCTCCAAATTTTCAAAATTTCTAACACCAAACCCAGCCGTCATTGCATCAAATGAATTGGATTCATAATTCAAATTTTCACTGTCTCCTTTCACAAATTCAATGATGTTATGCCTATTTTTTTTCATTTTTTTTCGACCAATAGTCAACATCTCTTCACTTAAATCTAGAGCCACAATCTTATCCAATTCAAGCATATTTGCTGCATCAAACGCAAAATCTCCCGTACCTGTTGCCATGTCCATAACGCATTTAGGATTATAGGCTCCAATATGTTTAATCGCTTTTTTTCTCCATAATCTATCTATGCCTGCAGATAGCAAATGATTCAAGAAATCATATCGATGCGCGATATTGTCAAACATCTGTTCGACTTCTTCCTTTTTCCCCTCACCGTCTTTGTGGTAAGGCTTTACGTGCTCGTTCAATATTTATCAATTATGGTTTTAAAAATATAATGCAAAGTTAAAAATATCCCATTTAAACCAACTACTTTTCTTTATTGCTTTCTATACTTCTTTCAATGTACTATATTTACAATTGTTATGAAAGGAATTATACTAGCTGGAGGTTCAGGTACACGATTGTATCCAATAACCTATGCAATCAGTAAACAAATCATGCCTATCTACGATAAACCGATGATTTACTACCCTTTATCCACTTTGATGCAGGCAGGAATAAATGAAATTTTAATCATCTCTACCCCTCATGATTTACCGAATTTCGAAAAGCTATTAGGGTCAGGAGAGCAGTTTGGTTGCAAGCTTAGCTATGCGGTCCAGCATGAACCCAATGGCCTAGCTCAAGCCTTTGTTATTGGGGAAGACTTTATTGGAAAAGATAAGTGCGCATTAATTCTTGGCGACAATATTTTTTACGGTTCAGGTTTGCGAAAGCTATTACAAAACAACAATAATCCCGATGGTGGCGTTATTTATGCCTACCATGTCAGTGACCCTGAAAGATATGGAGTGGTTGAATTTGACGATAACTTAAAAGCCATTTCAATAGAAGAAAAACCAAGCTCCGCAAAGTCTAATTATGCAGTCCCTGGTTTATATTTTTACGACAACAATGTAGTGGAAATAGCTAAAAAAATTAAACCTAGTCCTCGGGGGGAGTACGAAATAACCGATGTAAATAAGGAGTACTTAAAGCAAAACAAGCTAAGTGTAGGAATTCTGGATAGAGGAACCGCTTGGTTAGATACGGGCACATTCAATTCATTAATGCAGGCTACTCAATTTGTTCAAGTCATCGAGGAAAGGCAAGGACTAAAAATAGGGTGTATTGAAGAAGAAGCTTATATTCAAGGATTCATAAATAAAAAACAATTAGAAGATTTAGCCAAGCCATTACTAAAAAGTGGTTATGGGGAATACCTAATGAATTTAATCAAATAATATGGCCAAAATTTTAATTACCGGGGGTGCTGGATTTATTGGGAGTAGCCTTGCTGAAAGACTATTAAATACAACGAACCACCAAGTTGTCGTAGTTGACAATTTGTTAACAGGAGATACAAGAAGATTAGATAATATCAAATCTGATTCTTTGCGTTTCATTAAAGCCGATTGCAATAACTTCCAAGATATCTCCTCAGTTATGTTAGCCTATAAATTTGACTACGTCTTTCATTATGCTGCTGTAGTTGGGGTGCAAAGAACTTTGGAAAACCCAAAGATGGTGTTAGACGATATTATCGGCATTAAAAATGTGTTAGATCTTTCCAAAAACACCGATGTGAAACGTGTTTTCTTCGCATCATCTTCTGAGGTTTATGGAGAGCCTATAGAACATCCTCAAAACGAAGCTACAACTCCTCTAAATAGTAGGCTTCCGTACGCAGTAGTAAAAAATGTAGGCGAAGCTTTTTTACGAAGTTATAAGCAAGAATTTGGTTTAGATTACACCATATTTAGATTCTTTAATACCTACGGCCCTAAGCAAAGTACTGATTTTGTAATGAGCAAATTTATTGCTGCAGCAAGTAAAGATGAGGATATCACCATTTTTGGTGATGGGCTACAGACAAGAACCTTCTGTTTTATTGATGACAATATTGATGCCTGCCTCAGTAGTTTTGAACATGGTCATTACATCAACGACACGGTTAATATTGGGAACGATTTTGAAGTCACAGTGCTTCAGTTAGCCAAAATAATTATTGATGTTACCGGATCTAAATCTAAATTGATTCATTTACCTGCTCTAAAGGAAGGTGACATGAAAAAAAGAAAGCCAGACATTGAAAAAATGAGAAAACTATTGGGTAGAGATTTACTTCCTATTCAAGAAGGAGTTAAGCGAATTTTAGAGAATGGTGTTAAGTTTTATGGTAAATAGATGAAGATTTTAATAACAGGAGGCTGCGGATATATTGGTTCACACACTATTATTAATTTGATAACTAACGGCTTTGAGGTTGTTTCAATTGATAACTTTTCAAATTCTTATGCCTCGGTACTCGATGGCATTGAATCAATAACAGGAGTCAAAGTGAAGAACTATGCTGTCGACCTATGCGATTTAAAGGCAACACAAGCAATTTTTACTCAAGAAAATGAAATCGGAGGGGTCATTCATTTTGCCGCTTTAAAATATGTTGATGAATCTGTTCAGAAACCATTGAAATATTACACCAATAACTTAGTTAGTCTCAGCAACGTACTTGAATGCTGTAAAGAATTTAATATTTTAAATTTTGTCTTTTCCTCCTCTTGTTCGGTCTACGGCAATGCTGAAAATCTTCCCGTTGATGAAAATTGTCCCTTAGCAAAAGCAGAAAGCCCTTATGCTCAGACCAAGGTGATTGGCGAGCAAATTGTCCAAGATTATGTGGCAGCGTATGGCGGCAAGGCAAGTTTGTTGCGTTATTTCAATCCTGCAGGCGCTCACCCAAGTGGCTTAATTGGTGAGCAGGCAAAAAGAAATGGTCCAAACTTAGTGCCTAGAATAACTGGCACCCTATTAGGGCTTCACGACAAATTCATTATCGCTGGAAATGATTATCCAACTAGAGATGGTACATGTATTCGTGATTATATTCACGTTTGCGATATTGCTCATGCTCATACCCTTGCATTAAGATGGCTGATAGAACAAGGTGATTCAAATCTTTGCGAAGTATTCAATTTAGGTTCAGGAGAAGGGGTAAGCGTCCTCGAATTAGTTAACGCTTTTGAAGAAGCAACAAGTCTTAAAATAAACTACCGAACCGGTGATCGCAGACCTGGTGATGTAATCGCCATATACGCTGATAACAAAAAGGCAAAATCCGTATTAAAGTGGCGAGTTAAATACTCCTTAAAGGAAATGATGAGAAGTGCGTGGGACTGGGAAAAAAAGATACACCAGTAGTTTAAATAAAGTTCACTTCTGGCGTAAGTTTTATTTTGAATTTAGCGAAGACATCTTCCTGGATTTCAAAAGCTAAGTTTTTGATATCTTGCCCTTTAGCGCCTCCATAATTGACTAAAACCAAAGCTTGTTTCTTGTGTACGCCGAAATTATCAAATCGCTTCCCTTTCCACCCTGCCTGTTCTATTAACCAACCGGCTGGAATTTTTGCGCTTGTATTGTTTATGGGATAACTAGGCATTTCTGGGAAACTCTCCTTAAGCGTATTGACAAGGGTAATAGGCACAACTGGGTTTTTGAAAAAACTACCCGCATTCCCAATCTCTATTGGGTTGGGTAATTTAGAACTTCTTATGGCAATAACTGCATCACTTACTTCTTTAATTCCTGGAGAGTGGACACCCATGGATTTAAGCACTTCTTGAATAGCGCCATAACTTACATTAAGCTCTGAAGACTTACTCAATCTAAATGTAACAGAAAGAATGATAAATTGATTTTTTAAGGTATGCTTAAACACACTCTCCCTGTAGCCAAATTGACATTCATTCCGATCAAAAGTTACCACTTGTTCTTTATCAATATCCCAAGCTTCTAATTCATAAAAAACATCTTTTAGCTCTACACCATAAGCCCCAATATTCTGCATGGGAGATGCTCCAATTCTTCCTGGAATCAGAGACAAATTTTCGATACCTGCCCAAGCTTTATCTATAGCATACATTACAAAGTCATGCCAAACTTCACCTGCTGCAACTTTAACATATACATTGGTATCGTCCTCCTTGATCAGCTCTATTCCTTTAAGATTATTATAAACAACAATACCCTCAAAATCTTTCGTTAGCAAAATATTACTTCCTCCACCCAAGATTAGTCTATTAGTGGCAAAAGCGTGAAAAGTATTGAGTTGCGGAAGTTGACCAATATCTTCAATAGCAAAGAAATAGCGAGCATGTGCTTCTAGACCGAAAGTATTATAGGATTTTAAGGGATGATTTTCTTGCATGGTTATTCATTCAATCTATTTAAGGCTGCCACCGCTTTTTGATGGATGCTATTCTCGTATTCATATCCATCTAAGCTTAAACAAAGATTATAATTTTTAATGGCTTCGGTAAAATTTTCTTGTTGCTCGAATAAAAACCCCAACAAATATGCTGAATTTGCTGCATAATAATAGGGCACGCTCCTGCCATTAGCAATCGTAATCTGGTAGTATTGAATGGCCTTATCAAATTGTTTTGCTTTATCCAATATTCGAGCCTTTCTATAAAAGTACTCCGTTTTATCATACTTATCTTTAAAACTATTTACTGTTTGAGAAGAGATGACTTCTAGTGCTCTTGTCAGATAATTCCCATCAGTTAACAATCGAGCCTTTAGCAAAACTGGGTTCGGGGCTACTCCAATTCCCAATTCTTTCTCAGCTTGTTTATCGGTATCCGTTACCGCTCGCCCCACTTGAGAAACCTTATTTAAGTAGCCAGTATAGTTAGTTTTATCTCCTTCAATAATTTTATTCCAAGCCATCTTGTGCCACGAAGATTTTACATAATCCTCTCCTTCATTTTGATCTAAAAAGGCCCTAAAATAAGTATTTGCATCAGCATCTTGCCTGTAGGTCTTACCTAAACCTAATAAAAAATCTGCTAAAGGGAAGCTTGAATACTCACTCCCTTTAGGTCTTGACAACAAGGCCTCTATGCCCTTATCACAATAATTGCCATATATCCCTATGTGGCCTAAGGAATAAGCATCCATTAAATTCTGTTTTGCATCAAATCCATTGGAGACTAATACAGACCAGGCTTCATCTGGATCGTTTTGTATATGAAGCAACATAAATGCATACACAGTGGCTGCTTCATGTTGAAACAAATGGTTTTGGTTATTTACGGCTTCTTTTAACATATTAAGCCCTTTATTAAGGTCCCCACTTAAGCCTAAAAATTTAAGTGTTCCTTGGTATTGTTGAGGCATGCTTCCCAGAATGGTATAAAGCATCCCTAAACTTTTCTTATTGGGAACAAAATCAGGAAAAATTTCCTGGTTTGCCTTTAACTTCTTAACTGCCTTTTTTACATCAAAAATTGCCGATATATATTCCCCAAACTTAATATGAAGTACAGCTGATTGTGTATGTGTTTCGGCCTGTGTAAACAAATAATATGGAGATTGCTTATCCCCTGTTTTAAGTTGGGCTATTCTTTTTTCCAATCCCTTCTTTTTATGCTCGTATAAATGCACAGATCCAGAAGTATAAACCTCTAAAAAATCGACATAACTCAATAAAAAAGTGACTATTAAATTATTAGGCTGGATGGTTTGTTCTGCACTTAGCAGGTTTTTGCCTTCTTTTAATTTAAGCTTAATAATATTTTGGTATGCGTCATTACAACGATCATTGAAATCGAATATTTGCCCCTGTAGGTGAATACCAAAAAAGCAGAAAAGCAGCAACACTAAAATCCTAAAAACCAACACCCATCAAAAGTAAGAGAAAAAACAGAATGTTTATCTCAATTTATAAGAAATAGTAATTACGCCAAGTCCTTGAATGGTGTTTCTTTCAATTCCTGAAACCTCTATATCGGAAACTGAGTATGCTTGCTCAAATTGCTTGACAAGCCGGTGTTGATAGGCAAAGTCTAGCGCAATTTTTTGCCATAAAATACCAAACCCGCCAGTCAAGGTATGACTGGCAAAGTCAAATCCAACAACTTCATATTCAGACCGAATTGGACTGCCTGTGTAATTGTATCCAGCCCGAACCCTATACTTTTTAATTACGCCTTCAACACCAAGCCTTACATTATGCCCTACTTTGTACTTTGCCCTAAGGTTCGCGTTAATTTCATCTGAAATTTCCCGGAAGTCATTTTCAAAAGTATAATGCATCGCATTGTAGCCTATTGCTTCATAGTCCATGGATAAAAACCCTTTATCCTTTAAGAAAAAACTAGCACCTAAATTAGCTCGCCATGGCAACCGAATACGGTATTGAAAGACCCCTTCTCCCGATTCAATAGTATAGTTATTAAAATCCAAACTACTCTGAAGACTAGAAGAATACCGTTCAGTTAAATTAATTCTCTCCGGTGTTTGAAATCCGGTCCCTAATCTAAACCATTGATTCACTTTATACAAAAACCCCAGTTTAAAGTTAAATCCAATACCTTCTGTTTGGTAAACTTCCTTTAGCTCAAAATCATTAAAAAAGGTATTAATATCTCCCGTGGCAGCATCCTCTTCAATGAATCTTGATTCTCTACTATAATTTAAGAGTGGTACTCCAATACTAGCACCTATAAATAGTTTGTCAAGGTAATTCGTCCCCAATGCAATCAGCATTTCATCTTTTCCTCCTTTGGCCTCAACAAACCTTGTCTGATTAATAGAGTCGAGAATTGGACTTGTATAATCCAATACACCTGAGTCGTAATTGGCTAAAAACCCATAAAACCCGTTGTACGTATTAAATGAAACCTGCTCAACTGAGGTTTCATTGGTAAATTGCCCGTTATACACTTCGGACATTTCATTTGCCCAATTCCATGTAATTGAAGACCCAGGCGTAGTATTCAATCCTGAAATTTTCTCTCTGCTATTATATTCACCCAGTCGGTTGAAAGCAAATCCAATTGTTGTACCACGAAACAACGCATTTTTTTCTGCTTTTTTGTCCGCAAATACCAAACCTAAACTTGGTATAGAAGCATTCAAACTAAAATCAGCTTCTTTGTTATTTAGATAGCTCGATTGATTACTTAAGGTGTTAACACCGAAAGAAAATTGAGCAACAGAGCTCCGATACATTGCAATACCTGCCGGGTTATAAGCGAAATTAGACATGTCTGCTCCTACGCTTGAAAATGCTCCGCCCACTGCAATATATCGAGCAGATCCTGCATAATTGTTCATTGAATATCTTAGAATATCCGATTCGTAGCTTTGTCCCAAAGCACCAAACATATTCAGCCCTAAGACATGAAGTAAAATAAGACAATATCTATTCATACCAATAAACTAGTTCTTTTTAAATGAATTACCCCCGCCTTTTTGAGCTGGATTAGAAGGTGATTTATAATTTCCTCCACTTGGAGATTTAAATGAATTATTGCTTGGCCTATTACTCGTTTTATTACTCGGAGTCTTATACGAATTATTACTTGGTGCCTTAAAGTTGTTATTTCGGATATTATTATTCGTAGGTTTTTTATAGGTATTATTTGGTTTATTAACCGGACTATTTGAAGGAGACTTGGAGGTGTTAACCTTCGGTTTAACCGCATTATTATGACTCGGGGTTTTTACCTTATTTTTTGAGTTGTTATAATAGTCGTATTGTGGAGAGGAGGGTTTTACTGAATTTGAAGGAGTATTTACCTTCCCGTTAGGCGGCTTATACTGCACATTATTCCCATTACTTGGAGATTTAACATTTCCAGAATTTGGCGTATTGTACTGCACGTTATCGCTACTGCTTGGCGACTTGGCCGTTGGATTAGAAGGCATACTTAACTCACCACTATTCGATGGTATTTTGATCGTAGTATTATTCGGTGGTTTTACTGGGTTATTCGAAGCGTTCCCACTCAATGTTGCAGCGGGTATTTTAATCGTAGTATTCGAAGAAGGGGCATATACGCTGCCATCGATTGGTGATTTTATTGTGGTGTTACTTCCGGTATTGCCATCTGAAGTTTTACCCATTAAACTTGGTTGCTTTATGGTAGTACTTCCACTTGAATTATTCGATGTGCTTCTTGGGCCATAGTAAGCCGTTTCATTTCTCCAAACATTTCCATAATAGCCAGAACCTGCACACCAAGAATTATTTACCCCATAATTTGGTCTTCCCCAAGGATTAAAGGAATTATTGTTCCAAGCATAGTATCCATTCCAACCCCAAGGATTATAGTTGTAAGCACCCCATTGGTTCCAACCCCAGTTGTTATACCCATACCAATTATTGTATCCCCAATTGTTGTATCCCCATGGATTCCATCCAAAACTTCCATAATATACATTAACACTAACTACGGGTCTATTCCAACCCCAATTGTTCCAGCCCCAATTATTGCCGTAGGTTAGATATGGATTATACCAGTTATTATAGCTGTAAAAATCTGTGTACCAATAATTATAATAATTTAAACCAACAGACGGTTGGTAGTATCGACGTAGTTTTTTGGAGTAGGCGTAATCCTCATCATAATTGTCGTTATAATAATTATTAGTTACATAAGTATCGCCCTCCTCATCATAGTACGACTCACTGTATGAAGGTTCATCCGGCAAGTCATAATTAGTTTCATTAGAGTTCCAATTATCCGCAGAGGAATCATAATAAACATCATCAAACTGAGCATTAGAATCTAAATAAACAAGACAGCTAAGGGAAAAAACAAATAGAATTTTAATCAAATTATTCATAGCATATATTTTTATAGTACTTAAAGACGGCAAAAATTTTAATTTCTTTACTTTTGTCATTGTAAACATAACAAAACGCATACCAAATATATTCCTATGGGCAAAGGTTTAACAAAACGAGAGGATGATTACTCACAATGGTACAATGAACTTGTTTTAAAAGCAGGCTTAGCTGAGCATAGTGATGTTAGGGGCTGCATGGTAATAAAACCCTACGGCTTTGCTATATGGGAGTTGATGAAAGAGGACCTTGATAAAAGGTTTAAAGAAACAGGTCATGTTAACGCATATTTCCCCTTGTTTATTCCAAAAAGTTACCTAAGTAAAGAAGCTGAACATGTTGAAGGCTTTGCCAAAGAGTGTGCAGTGGTAACTCATTATCGTTTAAAAACGAACCCCAATGGTCCAGGAGTCATTGTTGACCCTGAGGCTAAATTAGAAGAAGAGTTAATCGTTCGTCCGACATCAGAAACAATTATTTGGAATTCATATAGAAATTGGATTCAATCTTACAGGGACCTTCCACTTCTTATTAATCAATGGGCCAATGTGGTTCGGTGGGAGTTAAGAACGCGTTTATTTTTGAGAACCTCGGAATTTCTCTGGCAAGAAGGGCATACCGCTCACGCATTGAAGCAAGAAGCTATTGAAGAAGCTGAGAGAATGCTCCATGTTTATGCTGATTTTGCTGAGGAAGTAATGGCAATGCCTGTAATTAAAGGCTTAAAGAGTCCCAATGAGCGATTTGCTGGAGCTCTTGAGACTTATTGTATTGAAGCATTAATGCAGGATGGAAAAGCATTGCAAGCTGGAACTAGTCATTTTTTGGGGCAAAACTTTGCGAAAGCTTTTGATGTAAAATATACAGATAAGGAAGGAAAAGATGAATTTGTTTGGGCAACATCTTGGGGAGTATCTACTCGATTAATGGGTGCACTCATCATGACGCATAGTGACGATGAGGGATTGATTCTTCCTCCAAAGCTGGCTCCTTTTCATGCGGTAATAATTCCATTCTTTTTAAAGAATAAGCCTGAGATAAATGAAAAGTTGATGACAAAAGCCAATCAAATGGCAGATGATCTGCGTAAAGCAGGAATTCGTGTTCAAATTGATGCAGATGAAACCAAACGACCAGGATTCAAATTTGCAGAATACGAACTGAAAGGATATCCAACTAGAATAGTGATTGGACCGCGAGATTTAGAAAATGGAACGGTCGAAATTGCACGAAGAGATACTAAATTGAAAGAAACCTTAAGCAGCGATGATATTGTTGGTGTAATTCAAAATCTTTTAGATAATATTGAAAGTAATTTATTAAAAAAGGCTAAAGAATTCCGATTGAATAATACTCATCAGGTAAGTAATTATGAGGAGTTTAAATCAGTTTTGGAGAGCAAAGGAGGTTTTATAGAGGCGGAGTGGGATGGAACTTCGGAAACCGAAGAAAAAATTAAGGAAGAGACTGGCGCAACAATTCGCTGTATCCCACTAGAAAACAACCTGCCTAACGGATTGTGTATATACTCGGGAAATAAGGCTAAGTTCAAAGTACTTTTTGCTCGAGCCTACTAATCGCGTCATACTAGAAAAGCTGTATTTATGAAAAATAGCAACTTAGAACAAATCGGGATTTATCTAAAGAGTAAAGGCAATCTAAAACAAAGTGTTTTTCAAAAGACCTTGTCCGTATTTGAAGCGCTCAAAAAAGTAATAGAAAGTCATTCCACAAAGTTAAACGAGACCTGCAAAGATGACTTGTTTGACATAGAGTATAAAGAGAATGGGAAATTTGAAGCGGAGTTAACTTTTGCTGGTGATGCACTTATTTTCAATATGCATACCAACGTTTTTAATTTCCCAGATGATTTTTTCATTCATCAATCGCCATATGTTTTAGAGGATGAAAGCAGAAAGTATTGCGGAATGATTGAAATATATAACTTCTTAGCAGATTCGTTTAAATACTCACGATATGCTGATTCAGGTTATTTAGTGGCTAGAATTTTCATTAATCGGGAAGGTCATTTTTTCGTGGAAGGGGAAGATCAATTGGGATTTTTATATAAGGACTTTGACAAATTAGTTATCAATAATGATTTCTTGGCTCTTATTATTGAACAAGCAATGATTTTTTCGATTGATTTCGACTTATGGGTTCCAAAATACCAAGAAGTAAAGGAATTGACGGTAGGCGAAAGAATCCAGCAAAAAGGAACGATTACCCATAAGACGAGTAAACGATTAGGATTTAGTTTTAGCGACGAAGAAAAGGCTTAATCAATTTTATATATTTGACTTACAGCGTTTAAAATATATCGCCTATTCATAAAAATGCCCCCGATAAATCGGAGGCAAAAACATATTTTTTTTCGGTACTTAAGCTTTTACAGCATCGTAATCTGGCACTAAAATTCTGCCGCAGTGCTCACAGATAATTAATTTCTTTTGATCAGCAATATCAATTTGAACTTGAGGCGGAATAATTGCATGACATCCACCGCATGAGTCTCTCTCAACACTTACAACAGCCAAACCATCTTTATATGCCTTACGGATTCGAACGTAAGCTTTCAATAAGCCCTCATCAACTTTTCCGCGTGCTTTTTCAGATTTGGTCACTAAAGACTTTTCTTCTGCATCCGTTTCTTTTGTGATACGTTCTAATTCTTCTTGCTTTTCCTTAAGTTGATCTTCTATACCTTCAACCTTGGATTTACTTTCATCAAAGTAAGCTTTCTTAGATTCAAGATTCTCCTTTGCCTGTCTGATTTTCTTCTCAGCCAGTTGAATTTCCAACTTCTGCATTCCAACTTCTTTGGTAAGCGCGTCAAATTCACGACTATTTTTCACATTATCCATTTGCTTCTCATACTTGCTGATTAGCTCGTTAGATTTTTTGATTGAAATTTCTCTTCCATTCAATTCTTCCTCTACTTCTTTGATTTCCTCTTCAATTTTAACGATTCGAGTATTTAGACCAACCAAAGTGTCCTCTAGGTCCTCCACTTCCATAGGGAGTTCTCCCTTTAGGGTTTGAATCTTGTCAATCTTGGTGTCAATCTTTTGAAGATTATTCAAGGCAAGCATTTTTTCTGCTACTGTAAGTTCTTTTTTTGCCATCGTTAATTATATAAAATAGTTTACTGGATTTGTGTTTTTTTCCGTCAAAAGGAATGCAAAATTACGAAATTTTTTGGTCAATTTCTCAATTAAAAACTCTGAAGTATATTGTTCACTCTCATAGTGTCCAATATCAGCTATAATTAACTGATTATCAGCATCAAAAAATTCGTGGTACTTAAAGTCTCCTGTCACAAAAATATCTGCATTCTTCCTTACAGCCTCAGGAAGCAAGAAACTTCCTGCCCCTCCACAAAGCGCAACACTTTGTATTTTATCGCCAACTATGGGTGTATGTCTTACTACGGGCACTGCAAATTTTTCTTGTAAGGTGCTAAAGAATTCGTGAGGAGTAACAGGATTAGGCAAAACACCAAACATTCCCGAGCCAATTTGATGGTTCGCATTTTTTAAGGCAATTATATCGTAAGCTACTTCCTCATAGGGATGGGCAGTCAGCAAGGCTCGTATTACTTTTGTTAAAAGATGATTTTCAACCAGAACTTCAACTTTCTCCTCCTGTACCCTCTCCAATTTATTGATGGTCCCGATAAAAGGTTTACTCTCTTCGTTTCCCTTAAAAGTACCCTCTCCAATACTGGAGAAACTTGACTCACTATACTTACCTATTTGACCAGCACCTGCATTAAACATAGCATTTAGAACCTTAGATTTATCCTTTAAGGGTACAAAAGCTATGAGCTTATTTAGCAGATCCTTCTTTGGTAAAAGAATTTCTAACTGTTCCAACCCCAACTTATCTGCTATTTTCTTATTGACCCCATCAACTACATTATCCAAATTGGTATGAATAGCATAAATAGCGACATCATGCTTAATCGCTTTAATCACTGTTCTTTCTACATAATTGGATCCATTTAACTTTTTCAATCCACTAAAAATAATAGGATGATGGGCAATAATAATATTAGCTCCCTTCGCTACAGCTTCATCAACAACTTCCTCAGTTGAATCTAAGCAGATAATTGCTTTAGTAAATTCACAACTTGCATCCCCAATAATTAGACCCGCATTATCATAAGATTCCTGAAATGAAGGAGGGGCTAGCTCTTCTAAATAATTAATTACCTCTTGTAAAATCATAATTGTAAATTTACTCAGATTTTATAAAGAAATTATAGAACATTAAAACATATTATATGAAATTAGTAAAAGGAGATCAAGCGCCGAGCTTTGAATCGATAGATCAAAATGGATCATCTATTCGTTTAAATCAATTTAAAGGAAAGAAAATAATTCTTTATTTCTACCCGAAAGACGACACGCCAGGATGTACAGCAAACGCCTGTGATTTTAGAGATAACTATGCAGAGTTGCAAGACCTAGGATATGCCGTTATTGGGGTAAGTAGCCAAGATGAAAAGTCACACACGAAATTTATCAATAAGTATAATTTACCTTTCCCTTTGATTGCTGATACTGATTTATCCGTTCATCATGCGTATGGAGTCTGGGGGCCAAAGAAATTTATGGGACGAGAATATGAGGGTACCCATCGAACTACTTTCATCATCGATGAGCAAAATGTAATTGTTGAAATAATTTCAAAAGTGAAAACTAAAACAGCTACCCAACAAATTAAGGATTTACTGGAAGGGTAATTGTTTAGTTCTTGCTTCAATTTCCCAAGTTATTCTATTAAGTATGTGGATAGAATCACTTTTACGATGCACAAAAGCATTTATCTTTGTAACTGAAGTTTAATGCTGTTACTGCATTTACACTGAAACAAGCACAAGTAAGCTTAAATGAACGAAAACAACGAAAGCCAAGACTCGCCTCAATCCAATCAAGTAATTAAGGTAGATGGAATGTACCAAGATTGGTTCTTGGACTACGCAAGTTATGTTATCCTAGAACGCGCTGTGCCATTAATTAACGATGGCATGAAGCCTGTTCAACGGAGAATTCTGCATGCTATGAAGGAAATGGACGATGGTCGTTTTCACAAAGTAGCGAATATTATAGGGCAAACTATGCAATATCACCCTCATGGTGACGCTGCTATTGGCGATGCTTTGGTAAAGCTTGGCCAAAAAAATCTATTAATCGATTGTCAAGGAAATTGGGGCGATGTGCGCACAGGAGATCGAGCAGCAGCGCCAAGATATATAGAGGCAAGATTGACGAAGTTTGCTCTAGATGTTCTTTTCAATAAGGAAACTACCGATTGGCAACTATCCTATGATGGAAGAAAAAATGAGCCAATTGCCCTCCCCGCTAAATTTCCTTTATTACTTTCTCAAGGAGTTGAAGGAATTGCAGTGGGTCTATCAACAAAGATTTTGCCGCACAATTTCATAGAGTTAATCCAAGCATCTATCAAGATTCTCAAGGATAAAAAAGTCAAGGTTTATCCTGATTTCGATACAGGGGGATATGTCGATGTTAGTGACTATAACGGTGGAAAACGGGGAAGTAAAGTAAAAGTTAGAGCCAAGATAGAAGTGGTAGATAAGAAAACCCTGAAAATAACTGAGATTCCTTTTGCCACCACCACATCCTCATTGATTGACTCCATAATTAAGGCAGGGGACAAAGGTAAAATCAAAATTAAAAAAATTGTAGATAATACTGCAAAAGCGGTGGAAATTGAAATTGAATTACCCCCAGGGGTATCTCCCGATGTTACCATCGATGCGCTATATGCATTTACGAACTGTGAGCAAAGCATTTCTCCAAATGCATGCGTAATTGTGGATGATAAGCCTCATTTTCTATCTGTAGAAGATATTCTTCAAACCTCTACCGAAAACACTAAGGCCTTGCTCAAACGTGAACTTGAAATTAAGCAAGCTGAGCTCAATGAAAAATGGCACATGTCGTCCCTAGAAAAGATTTTCATTGAAAATAAAATTTACCGGGACATAGAAGAAGCAGAAACATGGGAAGAGGTCATAGAAAACATCTATACAGGCTTATTCAAGCATATTTCAACGCCTTCAAGGCCGAACAAAAATAAAGGTGCGATTAGTTTAATAAGAGATCTTGTGGATGAAGACATTGTTAAACTGACAGAAATTAAAATTAAACGTATTTCCAAATTTGATTCTTTTAAAGCAGATGAATACATCAAAAACTTAGAAGAAGAGTTAGAAAAAGTTGCCCATCATCTTGCACATTTAACCGCTTACGCAATTACCTACTTCGAGGATTTACTGAAGAAATATGGCAAGGGGCAAGAACGGAAAACGGAGATTCGCAACTTTGAAAGCATCGAGATAAGTAGTGTTGCAGCCAATAATACCAAACTATACGTGAATAAAACTGAAGGATTTATTGGTTCTGGATTGAAAAAAGATGAATTTGTTTGCGATTGTAGCGATATAGACGACATTATTATTTTTCGTAAGGATGGTGCTATGATGGTCTCCAAGATTGAGGACAAAAAATTTGTAGGTAAAAATATCCTCCATATTGCCATCTGGAAAAAAGGAGATGAGCGAACAATCTATCACATGATTTATGCAAACTTAACTGATGATAAAAATTATGTAAAAAGGTTTGCGGTAAAATCAATAACTCGGGACAAAGAGTATCAGTTGACCAAATCAGCTAAGGCTAAGGTGGTTTATTTTGCTGCTCATCCGAACAGCGAAGAAGAGGTAGTCAGTATTCAGCTAAGCTCAAATGCTAAGGCACGACAAAAGCAGTTTGACTATGATTTTGGTGAGTTGGCTATCAAAGGAAGAAATTCAGCCGGAAATGTAATCACAAAATATCCTATTCGTAAGGTTGAACAACTATCGCTTGGAGAGTCCACCTTGGGAGGGGTTGATATTTGGATTGATAAAACTGTTGGACGTTTAAATAAAGATGAGCGAGGAGATTATTTAGGTAATTTCAACACGGGTAATCAGATATTAGCTATTTACAAGTCCGGGGACTATGAGCTAAGCAATTTTGAATTGGCCAACAGGTATGATATGTCGAGTATTTTAAACATCGTAAAATACAATGGAAATCAGATTATATCATGCATATATTTTGATGGAGATGCAAAAGATTACTACGCTAAACGTTTTCAAATTGAGACCAAAACGGAAGGACAGAAATTTCACTTTATTAGTGAACACAAACGGTCAAGTGTATCCGTGGTCTCGACAGCGGAAGAAGTTAAAGTGAAATTTAATGTACTTAAAGGAAAGAGTAAAGTTAAAATTGAAGAACAACTAGAGTTGCACAACTTTATAGATGTGAAAGGTTGGAAATCACATGGGAATAAATTAAGTCCCCACCCCATTAATGGGAAAATAAAACTCCTTGAAATTGCCAAAGAGAAAGTTATTGAAAAGCCTGAAGAGAAGAACATAGAGGCCAATGCAAAAGAGCCCAAATCTCCTCAGAAAGAGAAAAAAGTGATCCAGGATATTCAAGCAGAAAATATAAATGAGAAGCAAAACGATAAATTTAAACCGGGAGATACCTTAGAATTTGATTTTTAGTGGCCAAGAAAATCAATCAATCTTTAAAATTATTAAGTATCTTGCTGTATGACTATTTTAGAATGGATAGGTATTGTAGCACTAGTTTACCTAGTTATTTGTCTTGTATTTTACTACACCCAAGAGCTTTTCCTCTTCCATCCTGAAAAACTAGATATCGATTTTAAGTACCAATTTGAGTATCCCCATTACGAGTTTTTTTTAGATACAGAAGATGGAGAAATTATAAATGGCTTGCACTTTCAACTACCCAAAAGTAAGGGGGTTGTATTTTATTTTAAAGGGAACACCAGAAGCATCAAAGGCTGGGGGAAATATGCCCGCGACTTTCTAAGCAAAGGGTTTGATTTCTTTGTTATTGACTACCGGGGTTTTGGTAAATCTAGTGGCAAACGATCCGAACGCAACATCGAGCTGGACTCCCAAATTGCCTATACGTACTTAAAGAAATTTTATGCAGAAAGCGAGATTATCATTTATGGAAGAAGTATTGGATCTGGTTTCTCGACAAGCTTAGCGGCAAGTAATCATCCAAAAAAATTAATCCTAGATTCACCTTATTTCAGCATGTACCATCTTGTAAAAATGTATTTACCTTTTTTACCGGTTGCTTCTATTCTTAATTATCATATTCGCACTTACCAGCATATCCAAAACGTAAAATGTCCAATATTTATCATTCATGGCACCGATGATAAATTGATACCCTACCGACATGCATTGAAGCTTAGCCAATTGAATAAACGAAGCCACCTAACACGGATAAAAGGAGGCGGACATAATAATTTAACCAAATACTCCACTTATCATCATCACGTTTATGATATCCTCAACGATACATTTGATGAGCCTACCTTCTTTGAAGAATTATTCTGAAAAACTTTTCTTTTATGCAAGCAGCTTTACGAAATCAATCGGTATCGTTAACCGCCATCCTCTTTTCGGATGGAACCGAAGCTCGAAGGAAATGCAGGTTATTGCCCATCCCCAATGAGAGGGCAGGCTATGAAAATCGATGATAAAAGTCACCTATCCATTAAAGTAGTTTTAAGTCTTCAACCAAAGACTTATTGCCATTGCTGAGACTGCAATGACCATAAACCATTTAATATATTTTTGACCCGAACCAGTAGACCATCTGCTCGCCCACCAGGCGCCAACAGACATACTTGCTGCTAATGCCAAACCGTAAAACAAATTAATTTGTCCATCCAAGGCAAATATAAAAATGGTAGATAGGGTATATATAAACATGATAGTTGCTTTAGCCACATTGGATTGAAGAAGCGAATACCTATTTATAAAACTCAATGCAGCCATTATAAAAAGTCCTGTTCCAGCTTGAATAAACCCACCGTATATTCCTGTTAAAAACAAGGCTCCCAGAGCCAATAATTTGTGCTTCTTATCCAATCGCACTATTAATTTTTCACCGTCTTTTAATTTTAGTGAAGGATTTAACAAGGTCATAATTACCACCAAAACCATAACAACGGCAAGTATTTTATTGAAAACACCATCAGGGATTTCTAAGGCTATCTTTGAGCCAATGATGGCCCCAAAGAGTGCCGAAATACCTAAATATATTCCAAATCTACCTGGGCGTTGACCTTTGCTTTGATAACCGCCAATAGCAGTCGCATTTTGAAAAAGTATAGCAATACGATTGGTCCCATTTGCCATGGTAGAATCCAAACCCAAAAAAATAAGTAAGGGCATAGTTAAGAGTGAACCACCGCCAGCCATTACATTGATGATTCCTGCAATAAATCCGACCGCTATCACAAGTATTATCTGCCAAAAATCCATAGAACAAAGTTATGTGTTTATCTTTACAACAGTTCAAAGAAATTTAAATGGGAAAGACTGTTTTAATAGCGGGAGCAAGCGGACTAGTGGGCAGTCATCTTTTAAACCTGCTGCTATTAGATAAAACTATTGACAAAATCTATAGTCTAGTGAGAAGGTCAACAAAAGTGAAGCATGAAAAACTGCAAGAAATTCTATTTGATTTTAATCTTAGCTTAAACTATCAAAATCTCCCCCCAGTTGATTATGGGTTTTGCTGTTTAGGAACCACTATTAAAAAAGCAGGATCTCAAGATGCCTTTAAACGAGTAGACTATAACTACCCGCTTCAACTTGCGCAAGCATTAAAAGGCAATAATTGTGAGGATTTTCATGTTATTACGTCATTAGGTGCTGATTCGAAATCTTCCGTATTTTATAGTAAGGTTAAAGGAGAATTGGAAGAAGCTTTGAAAAATATTGAATTTAAATCTTTAAGCATATATCAACCTTCTCTTCTTTTAGGCGAGAGAAAAGAATCTAGAATTGGTGAAAAAATAGCTATGATATTGATGCCTCCATTTGAATTTTTACTACAAGGTCAAATGAAAAAATATAGAAGCATTAAAGCTACAGATGTTGCTAAAGCAATGTTAGTGAACTCGAAGGAAAAAACTCAAAAAATTAAAATAATACCATCAAATGAGATTAAAGAATTGGCTCATAGTATTGATCGTAAGTAGTTACTTTTTTTCGAAAGCTCAGCTTCAATTTGTGAGTAATGACACAAGTAATTTTCTTAAAATTATGTTGGTTGGGGATTTAACTATCAATCAAAACGTATTAGATGCTTCATATAGTGCAAGTCAAAAGCAGTATGATTTTCAATACATCTTTCATTACATTCGCCCTGTTCTCAATTTAGGAGATATTGTAGTTGGCAATCTAGGCAATTCATTCGCTCAGGAAGACGACTACCTCGAATCAGGGCTTAAATCAGTACCGAGTGAATACGGAATAGCTCTAAAATATACCGGCTTTAATTTACTCATGAATGCCGACAGAATTACAGTGCATCAGGAGCTAGATAATTGGATTGCGAATAAAGACTTTCTGAATGACATTCATATTGCTCAAATTGGTTCTTTTAAGAATGAAGAAGATCGAACAAAGCGCAATCCCACAATTGTAGAAAAAAATGGCATTAAAGTAGCGTTTCTCAATTATATTGAGGGGGTCCCTTATTACCCAAAGCTATCTCCTTTAATCAATGGCGTTAATGAAAAACAGATTAAACTCGATTTGATTCTAGCCAAGAATAGAGGAGCTGATTTTACAATAGTCTATATGAATTGGGGTAAGGAATACGAGTCTTCGCCAAATATAGATCAACAAAAGCTTGCTGATTTATTAATCCAAGAAGGAGCTAACGTGGTGGTTGGGACTCACCCAAAATTGGTTCAAGAGGTTCAGGTTTCAGATGATATTATAAATGGACATCCTACCAACAGAATTGTAGCATACTCCTTGGGCGATTTTGTAAGCACAAAATCGAACCCTTTGGATAATAGCGCTTGTATCTTAGAAATAATTGTTGAACAAGACAAAAGTTCTGGCGCTACATTTATTAATAATCTTGGTTATATACCCACTTTTAGCAGCATATATGACAATGGTGGGCAAGCCAAATATGCGATTATGCCAGTATCTCAAGTGGAGAAAAATAATGTATCTGTTCCCATATCTACAACTGAGCAACAATGGATGAGTGCTGCCACTGAAAAAGTAAGGCATAAGTTTAGTGGCGAGCTAAAAGAAGTTGAATATGATATGACTGATGAAATTATTGATGATGTCGCTGAAGTATTAACCGTTACTCGACGACCACTCAATGAGATTAAGGAATTCACCTTAGATGTTGGAAGTCATTTGTCACATTCCTTGAGCGGATTTTTAGAAGACATCGTAGAGCCTGGAACGATTAAAAGTGTCAACAATGAAGGACTCGTATATAAAATTCAATTTCTTAGTCTAAGAAGAGAGATTCCTATTGATGTTGAATACTATTCGCACCTAAAAGGTTATGAAACTTATTATGAAAATGAGTACTTTCAATACATGATAGGTAATTATAAAGTTTTGAGACAAGCCAATGATTTTTGTTTAGACGTAAGACGAAGCGGCCATAAATATGCTTATGTAGTTGCCTTTGAGAATGGAGTTAGAAAATCAAAATAAATATAGACAAGTTATGAATTGCGTAATTGACCAGGGTAATACTCGAACGAAGATATATTTCTTTCAAAAGGAAGAACTCATTAAGGCATTTACCTTTCTCAACAGTGAAGTTAAAGCGATTGAATCAACCTTGAATAAGGAAGTATTTGTTCATGGTATATACTCCTCCTCATCTAAAATCGCAGCATTTATAAATAAAGATAAATTTCTCCTCTTATCAAATGAAACTCCCTTGCCTATTCGCTTAGATTATAAAACACCAGAATCCCTGGGAACTGATCGTATTGCTCTAGCTACTGGTGCCTATGCAAGCTTTCCAGAAAAAAACTGCCTCATAATCTCAGCAGGGACCTGTATTACAATGGATCTTATTGATGAACAGGGTGTCTTTCAAGGGGGGATAATAAGTCCCGGAATTGATATGCGAAGAAAGGCCATGCATCTTCAAACTGCTAACCTCCCCCTACTAAGTCCACAAAAAGCAACCGAAATATCCCTTATAGGTAAAAGCACTAAAGAGAGTATGGAGAGTGGAGTGATTAATGGTGTAATTGGTGAAATAAGCAGCACAATTGGTCAGTTTCAATCAATTTACAATGATTTAACAATAATAATCACAGGTGGAGATGCTTATTTGTTTGAATTACACTTGAAAAATAAGATATTTGCGCAAGCTAATTTACAAGCTATAGGCTTAAATAGAATCTTAATTCATAATGCAGATTAACTTATCCTCCTTATTTAGTCTTTTATTCTTGCTGTTTTTTACAACAAGTATGAGAGCACAGACATTTTCGCCTCAAAGCCAATTTGGCTTAGGGGGTTTACACAGTCCTCTTTTTTCGGCTAATAAAGCAATGGGAGGAATATCGGCAGGATTTCGGGGTACGCGAGATATTAACTCTTTAAATCCAGCCTCTTATTCTGCCATTAGTTTCACCACTTTTGACATAGGGTTGCAACTCTATGGGAATATTATTTCTGATACGGCACGACTAACGGATGCAGCCAATGGAGGTGTCAATCACATAGCGCTAGCTTTCCCGATAATGCAAAATAAATGGTCAATGGCCTTCGGATTACTTCCATATTCTTTTAAAAATTACACCTACAATAACAGTGTTCTTGAAGATGGCATCAGCTACAACTTCCAAAGTAAGGGAACGGGGTCTACCTACAAGTTGTTTTGGGGTAATGGTTTGCAAGTAAAGGATTTTAGTTTTGGATTCAACACCAATTTCTTGTTTGGAGAGCTTGATGAAACCGAGAATATTTTATTTACGGACTCTTTGGGCAATATCAATACCAGTAAACACAGTACAATGAGTATCAAAGATGTTAGTTTCGACTTTGGTATTCAATATCGTGTGAAGATTAATAAATTAGAGAATGAAAATAAGGATCGTGATAATATCTATATGACCATTGGAGCATATGGTGCCCCATCTTTCAATATAAAAAGTCTTTCTTCAAAATACACAAATTCCAGCCTAACAAGTTTACTCACCGGTGAGGAGATTCCCATAGATTCTGCTAGTGGGGGTATATATGGACTTAAAGAACAAACTCGTCTACCTGCTTATTTTGGTGCAGGACTTGCTTTTGGAAATAATACCAAATGGACAGCCGGTATAGATTTTCACTATGAGAATTGGGAGAACTTCTCGAGCCCACTGAATGATTTAGCATTAAGCAATGAATGGCGCGTTAAAGTCGGTGGTGAAATTATGCCTAACTACAAAAGCAAGAAATATGGAAGTAATGTAAGTTATCGCTTGGGAGCCAATTTCGGGCAGTCTCGTGTAAGCTCGAATAATTCGGGAGTTCCTGAGTTTGGCACGACATTTGGATTTGGTTTACCGTTCGGGAAAACAACGGGCAACTATCGTTCATATAGCAGATTAAATCTGACGGTTGAAATAGGAAGAAGAGGAATTGTAAGTGATACAGCCATTAAAGAGAATTATTACAAACTTACTTTAGCTTATTCCTTGAGTGATCAATGGTTTATTAAAAGAAAATTTGATTAAAACAGAAACGATGAAAACGATGAAACACCTCATACTGAGTTTGCTTACCTTGACAAGCCTTCATGCTTATGCACAGGATGATCCAGCAAGAGTGCAGGCTATTGCTGATGCAATCACTGTAAACTGCGGAGCACCCCATTGGGGGCCAGATAGTCTAGAGGCTATTCAGAATTACTCACTGTATCGTGAGTTTAAAAAGCAAGGAGATAATCAAGATGACCTTGCAACAAAAATAAAATACTACAATGACGCATACGTGGGTTGGAAATATATTTACATCAACGCAACGAGCGCAAGAGAAACTCCACACTTTGATGGAGTAGATATTTATAAAGCATACGCGGCAGCAGCAGATGAAGCCACAAAAGGTGCTTACATCGATTCAATGCTTGCTGTTTATGATGTTAGATTGCACTGTTTCGGAGAAACCGCAGACCTTACCATGAGAAAATCTTTCGCTTGGTATAGTAAAAGAAACAAGGGGAATGAAGAGTATGTCTTCAATTTATTTAACCATACTGTGGACTTGTTTGAATCTGAAGAAGGAACGAGTAAGTTAAAAATTAATGCTGCATTCCTTGCTCCGTGGATGATAATGGCTATCAAGGCGCACAAAACTGCAAAAGTTATTGACGAAGAAGTTGTTTTTGATATTTTTGATGCAATCAATGTCATCGCAGATTACAATTTGGCTAACGGGAATAGCGCCGGAAAATATAAAGGTGCGGCAGATAAATGCTTCGAGTACATGGAAAAGTATGGCTATCTGAATCCAGAAACTATCGGTGCGCTTGCTGAGAAAAAATATATTGCTAGCCCGGAAGACATAGCGACACAAGTAAAAGTATATAAGATGCTGAAAGCGGCAAAGCTTTATGACCATCCTATTTTCTTTGAGGTAGCTGAAAAAGTATATCTACAGCAACCAAGTGCTGCATTGGCTACCTTCCTTGCTAAAAGAGCAAGTTCAAATAAAGAGTACTCCGCTGCTATAAAATACATGCAAGAAGCAAATGAGAATGAAACTGATTCAAATGCTAAAGCAAAGAACTTGCTTACCATCGCGCAATTTTATCAAGCAAAAGGAGATTACAGCTCTGCTCGTTCATACGCCAATAATGCGGCAGATATGCGTCCAGGATGGGGAGATCCTTTCATACTTATTGGAAGGTTATACGCCTCAAGTGGATCTAAATGTGGAAGTGGTACAGGATGGGATAGTCAAGTTGTCGTATGGGCTGCTATAGATATGTGGAGTAAGGCTAAGAATATTGACCCCAGCGTTACTGATGAAGCTCAAAAATTGATTAATAAATATTATCAATACATGCCTTCAAAATCTGATGTATTCTTAAGGCCCGAAATTAGCGTAGGCTCATCCTTCAGCATCGGATGCTGGATAGGTGTTACGACAACAGTAAGAACGGCTGACTAAGGCTCAAAATGCAAACACATTTCATCCATACACACAATCCGTTTTCAATAGCTTGGAAACGGATTGTTCTTTTTAGCTTTATCCTACTTGCTGCATGCAGTAATGACCTTAAGAAGGTAAAAGAAATTAGTACTGAATTCCTAAGTGTTGAACGAGGAAAAGAAGTTGAAATTCTTTTTACTGAAGATGGCTTACCTACCATTCGTATAATTGCACCTACTGCCGTTCGGTATAATACTGAACCCCCTGACTTACCTTATACAGTATTTCCCGACGGACTCAAGCTATACGTATACAACGAAGATGGAGACTTAGATAGCGAACTTTCAGCTAATGAAGGTAAAATGACAGACAATAGTGATGATTTAGAGGTCAATGGAGATGTCGTAATTATCAATGAAAAAGGAGAACAGCTGAATACCGAAAATCTCACTTGGAACAAGGGAGACAAAAAAATACGTTCAGAAGGGTTTGTTAAGATTTTTACCAATGATGAGATAATTTATGGATCTGGTTTTGAAGCAGACGAAAACTTCACCAACTATTTGATTTACAATATAACGGGTATTGTAAAGGTAAAGGACGAAAGCCTCTAATAGACCACAAGCTGCCGCTCCAAACGCTCATCTTCCCGCAATAACCTTAAGATATAGATTCCGCTAGATAAATCAATTAGCAAACGTCTTCCGCTAAATTTTTCCAAAGTAAAAACCAAGCTTCCACTCCAATCATAAATCATAACATCCGTCTCATAAACTAACTCCGTAAATTGCAATATTTTGTCTTTGACAGGGTTTTCGAAAAAAGCCAACTCACTCAAGGTATGACTTCGCAATGCTGTAGTAGGTTCTATAACGCATGAATCTGAAAGTGCATTGAAATCCTCCAAAATCCCCTTTCCGCTCAAATCTTTTCCTTGAAGTCCGGGATGAGATGCAGGTAAGCGTTCCCCTCTAAAAATAGAGTTATTAAAATTCTGAATCGTGTCAAGTTGTCCATAAATAATGCTGCCACTAGGGTTTTTATATACCCACAAAATCTCACCTAGACGATTCAATTCTGTAACTTGACCGTTGAATGTTTCACAGAAGACAACATTGCCATTAGGCATTACATTCATGCCAGATTTCTTTCCTTGAAATACAGTTTCCCCCAAAACATCCCCATTCCAAGACCAATAATAGTCAAGTGGTAAAAACTTGCCGGCATTCATTTGATAGGCTCCATTGACAACAGTAGGCTCCAGTATAAGCAAAGAACTATACATCGCTGAACTTGTATCGCCCCCATTACTAAAAACAGAAATTCTTCCCGCATCAGCATAGGTATTTGATATCCACTTTGGATCATGCTGAAGAAACAATTTTTGGTCTGTAACATTGCCCTTATCATAAACCGCAGGATTACCCCATCGCCATAAAAAATCACCACCTCGATTAGAAGATCCTCCACTATGACTAGCAGCCTCTATAGTACTTGTACTATGATCAATTATCATAATTTCATCAATACTTCTAGCGGAAATTAATATTTGATCAAGGTCGGCATTATAATCAATAGCATTGCAATGCGTGTAATCTGTTCCATAGGGCGTATCATAATTAATATCCAATAACTCAGGATGATCTGCAATAACTCCAAAGTTAATTTTTGTGCTGTCAAAATCCTGAATAAAATGATCCATAAAACGCCATTCCCAAACCACAATTGCGCTATCTATTCCAATGGGTTGTAGCTCAATAATTTTATCTAATTTTATTTCTCCCGGAACGCTTAAGGTATCTTTTCCTAGATTACGCATATCTATACTTGTTTGATTATCCGTAATCAAGCATAGCACATTTCCGTTAGGCATAAATTCAATATCGTGATGTTGATTTAATCCAAGCTTATCATTAATTGAAAAGCTCCAAACCAAATCCCCTTCCCAAGACTGAATTTCAATCGAATTTCTTCCCGCTCTTATTAAATTTCCATTCTCCAGTAGATAACAAACCAATCCCGGCCTTTCCCCGAAACTCCATTCATTTACTTGCTCACCGCAATTATCAATGAGGAAAACCTTAGTATTTTCTTGTGGAGAATACAGTAAATATCCATCACTTACATCATTGCTAGATATGCGTAATCCCACATTAGGGACTTGCGCTAAAATAGAACTGGAAAAGAGATAGAAAAATACAATAAGTGCAAAGCTTTTCATAGATCAAAAATAAGCTTTTTATTTTACTTAAGCGCATTATATAGTACTTGCGCTGGATGTAAAGCTTTTCTTTTTGTTCCGTCAAATATTTGATGCCTGCAGCTCGTTCCTGGAGCGGCCACAATGACTTGGTCATCGCATTTTCTTAGCGATGGGAATAAGACCAATTCACCTACTTCCATAGAAGTTTGATAATGCTCTTTTTCATAGCCAAAACTTCCTGCCATTCCACAACAGCCGGTTGGTAGCGTTTCAACATGATAGTTTGGAGGTATCGATAAAATTTTCTCTGAATAGCTGACCTCACTCAATGCCTTTTGATGACAATGCCCGTGCAATGCGACCTGTTGGTGCGTGCTAACAAATAATTCCCTTTGGATGGATCCTGCTTCCTTAGCTTTTACCAAAAACTCTTCGATAGTTAAACTAAATTTCACAAGACATGAATCTTTGAACTCCTTGTGATCAATCAAGCGGATATACTCATCTCGAAATGAAAGTATGGCACTGGGTTCAACACCAATCAAGGGAGTATCTTCAGATATCAGTGGAAGAAGGACCTTTACATTGGAGCTAGCCAATTGTTTGGCTTCATTCAGCATTCCCTTTGAGAGGAATGCTCTACCGCTATCCGAGATAGGGGCCATCAAAATATTATACCCTAAAGCCTCCAATAAAAGAATGCAGGCTTTACCGGCTTCTACATCATAATAATTAGTGAACTCATCCGCAAAAAAATAAAGGGACTGCTTCCCGTTATTCTCCTTGACTTTCCTTCTAGAAAACCACTTTTTAAGCGTTTCTTTTGCTAATTCCGGGGGAGTTCTTTCTGCCGCGATACCTAAAATCTTTTTAGCCAATGGCGTAGCATTAATTTTATTTGCTAAGCCAGGGAAAATTGAAGCAAATTGATTTAGTTTCTGAACATGCCCAAACAATTTTGTTCGAATGGGTGTCCCCTTACGTTTTTGGTATTGATAGGAAAACTCTGCTTTCAAGCTCGCCATATCAACATTACTCGGGCATTCATTTTTACAAGCTTTGCAGCTCAAGCATAAATCTAGCGCTTCTTTTATCTCTTCAGAGGTCCACTTTTCTCGATCGTCGTCACTTTGGGTAAGAAACTCCCTCAATACATTCGCTCTTGCGCGTGTTGTATCCTTCTCATTTTTTGTTGCCATATAGCTAGGGCACATAGTACCTCCACTTAAATGCGTTTTCCTGCAATCGCCCGATCCGTTGCACTTCTCTGCAAGCCTTAATATCCCTCCCTCATCATCAAAATTCAACACGGTACTCAATACGGGCTCTGTTCGCCCTACCTCATACCTTAAGTCCTCGTCTATATTGGGTGCATCCGTAATTTTCCCCTTATTAAAAATACCATTCGGATCCCAATTTGCTTTTAGTTTCTGTAGAAGTTTATAGTTCTTTTCGCCGAGCATATACGGAATAAAACTAGCACGCACTCTACCATCTCCGTGCTCCCCACTTAAAGAACCTTTGTATTTTTTAACTAACCTTGCGGTATCCCAAGCTATCTCCTCAAACAGCTTCACATCTGCGGATTCTTTCAAATTAAGTATCGGTCTTAGGTGCAACTCACCTGCTCCAGCATGCGCGTAATAGACAGCTTTTTGACCATAAGTTTCCATAATTGCCGTAAAGTCATCAATATATTGTGGTAAATCATCAATATGAACCGCGGTATCCTCTATGACTGCCACTGCTTTCTTATCCCCAGGAATATTAGCCAATAAGCCCAGTCCTGCTTTTCGCAATTTCCAGGCATTTTGAATGCGAGGAGCAAAAATTTCAGGACATTCATAACTTTTCGTTTCATCCATTAAAATTTGCTGTGCTTGATCTATCAAACGCGCAAGTGCATCTTTGGTTTCCGCTCTTAACTCTAGCATTAGAATCGCTGCTGGATCCCCTTTGAGAAAGTACCTATACTTTTTGTATTCCGCATTTTCCTTGGTACAATCCATGATTAACTTATCCATCAGTTCACATGCATATGGTTGCAATTCCATAATTGGTTTAATCGCTTTTAGTGCATCTTGTACAGAATTAAAATGAGGGCAAAGGAGCACATGTTCCTTAGGAGGCAAGTCGACAAGATTAAGTTTAATCTCAGTGATAAGAGCCAGCGTGCCCTCTGAACCAACCATCAGCTTACATAAATTTAAGGGTTCCCCTTTTGATATAAAAGGTTCGCAATTTACAATTTCGTCAATAGCATATCCTGTATTTCTTCTATGAATGGAAGCTTTGGGGAATTGATCTATTATCTCCTCTCTAACAGCATTTGAGGCCAACTCTTTTAACAAAAATTGATACAATCTACCTTCTAAACTATCTGTAGTGTTTAACACCTGGAGCTCCTCTGCAGTTTTAGTATTGAGTTTAACCATACTGCCATCACTAAGAAAAACCTCCAATTCCAACACATGATCTCTGGTGTTGCCATATCTGATTGAATTAGTGCCCGTTGAATTATTTCCAACCATACCGCCTATCATAGCACGATTAGCAGTTGATGTTTCTGGCCCAAAAAATAAGCCATGCGGCTTTAAAAATAAATTCAGTTCATCCCGAATTACTCCTGGCTGAACTTTAATCCACTTTTCTTTTGCATTAAATTCTAAAATTTGAGTGAAGTGTTTTGATATATCTACGACTATTCCACTGCCCACACATTGGCCAGCCAATGAGGTTCCTGCTGCTCGGGGAATTAAACTCAAGGCATGACTTTGAGCAAAATCAATAAGCAATTTGAGGTCGTCCTTAGACTTTGGAATGGCCACGGCCGTTGGAAGTTCACGATAGACAGAAGCATCAGTTGCGTACATCGTTCGCATCATACTATCCCAGTATAAATCACCCGAAAATTTGACTTGCAAGTCTTCTAAACTTTTATTAACTCCCATATTCAACTGCAAAATAAATACATTGTACAGCAATTTATGTATTTTTAAGCAAGAATAATCTAGGTTGATGTTACGCGCAATCGATTTGAACAAATTATTTCATTCTGTGTAACCTAAAAAACAAAAAATTATGAACAAAATAGCTTTAGTTATCCTCGTGATTGGATGTGCAATATTCGCAGGCTTTGCGCCCGGTGAAGAAGAACAATTTCCAACAATTGAACTGGGGGCAGCGATGCCAATGATGGATCTTGAAATGAGAAACATTGACAACAATATGATGAGCCTCAGCGATATCAAACAGAAAAATGGCACCTTGGTAATCTTTTCGTGTAATACTTGCCCCTTCGTGATACAATGGGAAGATCGTTATGATGATGTTACTGCAATTGCTGGTCGTTATGGTTTTGGCACTGCACTAATCAATTCGAACGAAGCAAAAAGATCAGGTGATGATTCTTTCGAAAACATGGTAAGTCATGCAAAAAAAGTAATGTATAAGTCACCATATCTAGTTGATGAAAACTCAGTAATAGCTAATGCTTTTGGAGCGAAAACAACTCCTCATGTATTTCTTTTTGACAGTGATGACCTTTTAGTCTATGCTGGAGCGATAGATGACAATAGTAAAGATGCAGGCGCGGTAAGTGAAAGTTATTTAATCAATGCTTTAAACCAGATAGGAATAGGTAGGACTATTAAAGTCAATCAAACGCCTGCGAAAGGATGCAGTATTAAAAGAGTAAAGTAAATTAAGTCTAATCCATTTTTTTTGGCTCCAGTGATTGAAATCGCTGGAGCCTTTTTTTATTTGTTCGCTATAATCGCTTCCATTTTCATACTTCTTGATCCTTTAATCAGAAAGGTAAATCCATTTAACTCTTGGCTTTTCAACCATAGTTTTGCTTCTTCACTCGTTTTAAAAAACAAGCCATCTTCATTCTTACATGCATAGAATCTTTCACCCACTAGTACATAAAACCCGAATGAACCTTTAGCTAGATAATCAACAATCAATTGATGTTCAGCTTCGCTAGACTCCCCTACTTCCAACATATCGCCTAAAAAGACTCCTTTATTCTTCGCATCATTGTTTTCAAAATACTCCAATGCAGCCATCATTGATGTTGGATTTGCATTATACGCATCAAGTATTACCTCGTGAGTGCCATACTCGATAATTTGCGAACGATTATTTTGCGGAGTATAGGCTTCCAATGCTATTTTAATCTTCGCTAAAGGCACTTTGAAGTATTGACCAACTGCCAAGGCAGCTGCCATATTAGCCCCATTGTATTTGCCTATTAGACGACTTTGAACACGAATACTATCCACCTCTAGAGCGATGAATTCATTATTTTCAACAAGTCTATACTTATATTTTGGAGTATTCATTTCGCCATACGCTAATCGTCGATCTAATAATTTACTTTGTTCTGTTAAAATGGTGTCATCCCCGTTATAAAAAACCAGTCCATTTCTTGAAGCTATATCTTGAAACAGCTCCGTTTTGCCCTTCTTCACTCCTTCCAATCCACCAAACCCTTCCAAGTGAGCCTTCCCTATGTTAGTAATCAAGCCATATTCGGGTAGTACCCATGTGCAATAAGAAGCAATTTCTCCTTGATGATTGGCTCCCATTTCGATAATGGCAAGTTCATGCGCTGAGGTAATTGATAACAAAGAAAGAGGCACCCCAATATGATTATTCAAATTTCCTTTCGTAGCAAAACAGACATACTTTTGAAGCAACACGCTGCGCATTAACTCCTTGGTCGTTGTTTTTCCATTGCTTCCGGTAATCGCTATAATTGGGATTTTAAGAACTTGGCGGTGATACTGTGCTAGAGTTTGTAGGGTCTCCAAAACATTCTTCACTAGCACACTTTCCCCTTTAACCAGAAATGCTTCTTCATCAACAATAGCAAAACTTGCTCCAGCTTCTAAAGCTTGCTTAGCATATTTGTTTCCATTAAAATTATCGCCCTTTAAAGCGAAAAAGAGCTGCCCAGCTTGAAGTGTTCGCGTATCAGTACAAACACCTTTACTTTTTAAAAAAACTTTATAAATCTCTTGTATTGTCATGACTTATTATTCAATTGAGCTTCCAAATGAGTAATTTTTTGCTCTAATGTACTCAAGCGATCCTCAATATACAGCGCTGGAGGGGGAAGCGATTCTTTTTCTATGCAATCCTGTGTTATACTATTGGCGTCCACATTACCTCGAACCAACTGATCTACCGTCACATGAAAATGATTAGCAATTTTAATCAGAGTCTCTATTTTAGGCTCTGCTCTGCCTTCTTCATAGCTTCCAATACTAGCTCTACTCAATTCAAACAAACTAGCAAACTGCTGTTGACTGAAGCCATTTGACTGACGTATATATTTAATGTTTTTTCCGAATAGAGACATGATAGCTTATTCCTTAGCTTAAAGATAATCACTCTGCCATTTCCAATGTCCTGAAAGGAATATCTTTATGAACAAACACCATGTTTATTGTCGATGGGAATCCACACCAACTTGAAACGGGACCATACAAGCGCATTAAATATTCTTGATTAAAGCCAACAAAATTAGCTTTGAATATGGATTTATCCTCTTTCTTTTTCCTCAAAGTTTTTCAATTAAACTGCTCTCATTGGAAAAATGACTCAAAATAACAACAATAATAACTTTCTTCATTACTTTTACATGAGGTGATACAATATGGCTTTAAAAGTGTTTTTTGGCAACTGCCTTGACGCTTTGATTACATTTAAGTTCATCATATAAAAAATGCTAAATGGAAACTCAATCAAAATATTTATCGATGCTTCTTATCCTTCTAAGCTTGACACTTTTTATAAGCCGATGCGATCAAATTCCTCCACAAAATTGCAGCACCTACGATACCGCTAAGTTTATTGGAAATTATAATGTAAGTGAATTTTGTCAGCAAGGGTTTGGTCATGGCTTCACTTTTGCTACGATTAACCCTGGCAATGGGGCGGAAAATGAATTGGACTTTGTAAACTTTATAAATTCTGGGCAAACCATGAAAGCCTATATCGACTGTGAAGGAACTTACTTTAGAATACCCCAACAAACATTGGGCAGCTCTGCCTTATCAGTGGTTGGTGAAGGCAATTATTTTAATACTGGTGGATTTGAACAATTACAGTTTGATGTTCAATTAAATGAATTTGGTCAAGCAAACTATTGCACCTATACATTTTCTAAATGAACATGGAAGAATTTAGAGCATACTGCCTAAGTAAGAGGGGGGTTATCGAAAGTTTCCCCTTTGACCAAACTACTTTAGTTTTTAAATTAATGGATAAAAAATTTCCTAAACGAGTTAATCGATCACTCGTATGATTTAGTTGTGGCGAAATTGCCAAAAAAGAGAAAAAAGACTTAACTAGTTTGAAATAATATGGACATTTTTATTCTTATTTATCTTGCCGTTAAAATATATAATCGGGCAAAAGAACATCAAGAGAAACCTTGGTTTTGGGTTTTTCGTTTGGTGACTTTGTTTGTTTGCTCCGAACTTTTAATTGGAATTATCGTTTTGAATTATTTCGGTTTAGAAAAAATTATTTATGCGGTAATCCCTTCTTTAGGTCTTGCCTCCCTAAGCGCGTACTATGTTTTTCAGCAATTACGAAAAACTATTGCCCATAAGGAAGACGAACTCGAGAATGAAAATCGAGAAAGTAAACTGCCCAACCTAGATCACTTCCGGTAATGGATCAAGCAGATTATTTAATTGTTGGGCAAGGATTAGTTGGAAGTATTCTCGCCTATAAGCTTAGTCAACAGAACAAACGTGTAGTAATTATTGATAAGGGTTCTGGGAATACTGCGTCACGACAAGCATCGGGACTAATTAATCCGATAACTGGTCGACGATTTGTGAAAACTTGGATGATCGAAGAACTCCTACCAGAGGCCCGGTCATTTTATAAAGAGCTCAGCATTAGATTTAATCATTCATTGTACAAAGAAACTAGTCTTTTAAAAATTCTTCACACCAATGAACAGGTAAATGATTTTCACATTCGAAGGGCATCTGAAGCATATGCCAAATATCTTTTTGAGTATCCCGATGAAACTCCAGCGCCTATTCAAGGTGGTTTTGGTCAAGCTAAAATAAAACCGTTACTTCAAATAGATATTAAGTTGATGATGGATGATTTCTACGCTTACCTCAAACAGAATATAAACCTCCAAGAAAGTGAATTTGAGCATCTCGCTCTAAAGGAATTTGAGGACGGGTATAAGTACCATAAAATCACTGCAAAAAAAGTGGTCTTTGCAGAAGGCTATAAAATGCGCTTCAACCCTTACTTCAATTCTTTACCCATTCAATTTTCAAAGGGAGAGGCCTTGATAATTGAATGTCCAAATTTGAATCTTGACTGCGTTTTAAACAGTAAGATAAATATTAACCCACTCGGAGAAGATCGATATTGTATTGGGTCGACATATGATTGGAATGATATGGTTCAAAAACCGACTCTAAAGAAAAAGAAATATTTATTGGATGCATTAGCAGCAGCCATAGATGCTCCATTTAAGGTAGTAGAACATAAAGTAGGTATCAGACCTACTATCGTAGATAGAAAGCCAATACTAGGTGAACACCCCACACATAAGAACATGTATGTTTTAAATGGCATGGGTACAAAAGGCTTATCTTTAGCACCATATTTTGCTGACCACCTCATCGCGCACATGGAAAATGGTATGCCATTACTCGATGAAGTAAATATTGAAAGGTTTTATGAAGCTTGACGTATTGTACGAAGACAACCATATTATTGCTATAAACAAGCCGAGTGGTGCACTTGCACAAGGAGACAAAACTGGCGACGTGCCCATTGTTGAGGATGTGAAGGCTTACGTAAAGAAAAAATATAACAAGCCAGGAGCAGTATATATCGGACTACCCCATCGTTTAGATAGGCCAACTTCGGGTATTCTATTGTTTGCTCGCACGAGTAAAGCGCTAGTTCGTTTAAATCAAATGTTTCAAGAAAAACAGATTCAAAAAACATATTGGGCAGTGGTAAAAGATCTTCCTAAAAAAAGTGAGGATACTTTAACTCATTACTTGTTAAAGAACCAAGTAAAAAATAAATCTATTGCTAAAAAAGAAGCCTTTGGAAAAGCGCTGCGCTCAGAATTAAGCTACAAGCTCATAACGAGCAGTAAACGTTACTTCTTATTGGAGGTTCTACCTAAAACAGGCAGACATCATCAAATTAGAGTACAATTGAGTAGCATAGGATGTCCAATCAAAGGAGATACTAAATACGGTTTTCCCCGAGCGAATGAGGATAAATCCATCCATTTGCATGCGAAAAAAATTCAATTTATTCATCCGGTAAGTAAGGTTGATATTTGTATTGACGCTCCCGTACCCAATGATATAGTTTGGCAAGCCTTAAAAAGTTAGTGTATGGGTCGTCCAATTTCGCTAGCAGGAACTACTTAAAGTATTTACCTTTTTTTGGAAGAAGTACGAATTGTAGCACATGACTAACTCGAGTAATTTTATAAGATTATCCTGCTCATCTCCTCAACCGTATGAACAAAATGAGTAGGTCTAGCATCTTTTAAATCTCGTGTTTTACCATAGCCGTAATCAACCGCGATAGCGTCAATATTATGCTGCTGAGCTCCTTTTATGTCATAAATAGTATCTCCTATCATCACGCACTCCTCAAGCGATCGTGGATTAAAATCAACAAGTACTTCTCCGATAGTTTTTTCCTTTGGGAACAACTCCCCTTCAAGCTTACTACCATGGATACTATGAAAGTAACTATCCCATAAGTTTTCTACTAAAATACTATGTGCATATTGGGTAGGCTTTGCAGTAGCTATACCCAGCATTTTATGCTGCTTTTGAAGTGCTTTAATAATCTCAAAGATCCCTTCATATGGTTTAGATTGCATGTATCCCTTGTCTCCATAATATTCTCTAAGTTTCACAACAGCATATGCTGTATCATCCTTAGAAAGTCCAAAATGATTTTGAAAAGACTCGTGTAAGGGCGGGCCAATAAATGAAGTTAAAACATCTTCGGAGGGATGGTCTATTTGCAGCTTATCAAGCGCGTATTTCACGCTATCGACTATGCCTATTCTGGAATCAAATAGAGTGCCATCAAAATCAAATATTACATAATTGTAAGGCATTATTTTTCTTTACTTTTTTTCTGGCTTGAATAGCAGCGAGGCTGAATTAACACAATAACGAAGTCCCGTAGGTGGGGGCCCATCTTCAAACACATGGCCTAAGTGACCTTTACAAGCTGAACAGATAATTTCAACACGCTTAATTCCGAGTGAACTATCTTCAACTTCTTCAATAGCTTCCTTGTTTATTTGCGCAAAAAAACTAGGCCATCCACTTCCACTATCAAACTTTGTAGCCGATAAAAACAAATGGCTTTGACAGGCAGCACAAGTATATATTCCATCTGCCTTATTGTAAAGATACTTTCCAGTGAAAGGTTTCTCTGTGGCTCCTCCGCACATCACCTTTTTCTGAAAATCGCTTAAATCATTAAAAACAGTCGTTTCTTGCTGTTCAAGAATATAAGCATGGGTGCCCCTGTCTTGACTAAAACCCAAGGAGAGCATACCTAAGCTGAAAATAAAAAGTAAAGCTTTCATATTTAAAGGAAACAGAATATATTGAGGATTAGTTTGAGGACCTTAGTTAATCTTCCTTAAAATCAGTATCAAAAACTCTATCCCAAACTTTTGAAGTAAAACCAAAACCTTCCTCTGGATTTTTGTAATGATGCTTCATGTGATGATCTTTCACCATTTTCAAGTATCTGCCGGTCATGGGCACATGATGAGATGCATAATGCATCATATCATAAATCAAATAAGCCGCTACAAAACCTGCGAAGAAGGCATAATGAAAGTGAAGTATACCCAACGGTTTCATTACCAAAAAAAACAGCCAGTAGAAAATAACTGCTAATGGAATACTCACCGGAGGTGGCATAACCAATCGAAGCGAATCTTGAGGATAGTCATGGTGAATGCCATGAAAAGTATAGTGTATTTTTTTTGCCCAATCCGAAACTGGATGAGCATGAAAGATATACCGATGAATGAGGTATTCCATCAGGGTCCACACCACTGCACCTATAAAAACGGATGACGTAAACGCTATTACTGATATACCCGCTTCCTCGAAGGACAAATACGAGTAATAACTTATTATTGGAATAAAAATAAGAAGAGGAACATAAAAAGGAACCCTAGAAAAAAAATCCAAGAAGGCATTTTCAAACATTTTAGGAGATTCATCTTTGGTACTTACAAATAATTTATTCGCCATAACTTAGTTTTACCTTCCAAAATTACACAATAAATTTCAATACTTAGAAAAGATAAGTGTTAAGACTGTTCCCTTAATTTAATTAATGAACAAAAAATTAGGCACCAAAAGAAGCGCATATTAATTGGCGCTTGAATTCTTAAGCCAATTTTTCAATGAGTTCAGCAGAATTCTTAAATCTGCCTTTATTTAGTGTGTAGTGGATAAATTTTCCATCTCTTCGAGTATCTACAAACCCAGCATTCCTTAAAATAGCCAAATGTTGAGAGGCTACTGATTGTTCTGTTCTCAGGTGAACATAAATATCGGTCACAACCATTTCTCCATTCTTTTCTAGTAAGTCAATAACCTTTTTTCGAAGCGGATGATTTATTGCTCTGACAGCTAAGGCTGCATTTTGCAAAATTCCACCTTTAATAATAATGTCCTTATTTCCGTCTTTGATGGCAATGTCTGCTATTTTTTTTGTACTGAATCCCATGATTGTGCTTTGTGTTTAGTTTATTTTGAAACAATGAATTTATTGAAAAGGTTTCAAATATTTTGGTTCCGTGTAAACAAGGTCATCAAAATTCTTTTCATTAAATCGCTTAAATCCTTCACTGATATAGTTTTTTGCTTGGTATTGCGTTTGAATAAAGCGCAATTCAAGCCGCAAATTAGCCGCTGAAATCTTATCTGAAGTATTTCCACTAATATATACATTATGTTTTGCCCATTTACTCCAATCTAGCTCAGCAATTTTTGCGGGTCGCGAAGGGCAAATCAACCGTCCATTACCGTCCATAGCAGCATAATATATTTCACCTTTTCGTGAATCTAATGTGGCCAAATAAATGGCCTCTTTATCTCCCTGTTGAGTAAGCATCGTACTTGCTAAATTTTCCAAAGAATCAAGAGCAATCAATGGAATATCCAAAGTGTAACACATTCCTTTGGCTGTAGACATTCCAATTCTTAATCCAGTGTAAGAACCTGGACCAACCGCTACCACAATGGCATCTAATTGCTTGGGTTTTAAACCCGTTTTCTCAAAGATTGATTGAATAAATGTAGGTAATAATTTAGCATGGGAGCGAGTATGGAGTTCCATTTTAGTGCTAACTATTCGTTGGTTTTCAACTAATGCAGCAGAACAATTACTTGTTGATGTATCAATAAAGAGTAACAGCGCCATTAAAATTGTATTGGTAAATCCATTAATTTATCGTCCCTGAGAATTGTAACTATCGTGCTTTGTCCCGGCTTAAACTTACTCAAGGCAGTCATGTAAGCCATCATGTCAGTAATTTCAATATCACCCAATTGCTTGACCACATCTCCCGCAAGAATACCGGCACCATTAGCTGGCCTTCCGTCCGTAACACCATCGATACGCAAACCCTCTCCATCAAACATATAATCGGGCACTATACCCAATGTTACAGAAAATTTAGGCGCATTTCGGTTATCCTCATCCTTGGTCTTCACAAATTCAAATTTCCCTTCATCATCCAAATCTGTAATGAGTGCATAGGTGAAATCAAATACCTGAGTCATCCCTTTATAATTAATTAAGTAAGCGTCATCGGAAGGCTTATGATAATCTGAGTTATTTCCTGTGTAAAAATGTAACACAGGTTTATCCGCCATATAAAAAGAAGCATGATCGGAAGGTCCCATTCCCGATTCAGTTGTTTTCAATTTAAGGTTTCCTTCTCGGACACTCAAGGCCTTTGCTTTAAACAAGGGAGAGGTCCCTACACCATTAACTGCCATTGTATTCTCTTTATCCAATCTACCAACCATGTCAAAATTCAACATATAGTTGATTGATGAAACATCTATAGTGGCATCTTTTATAAAAGATTTAGAGCCATATAAGCCCAATTCTTCTCCAGAAAAAGCCACAAATAGATAGTTATTTCCCTTCAGGTTTTTGGTTTTGATAGCTCTCGCCAATTCGAGCATGAGCGAAACGCCACTTGCATTATCATCTGCTCCATTGTGTATTGCAGGATCACCGCGATACAAGGAGCCACCGCTTTCTCCCCAACCTAAATGATCGTAATGAGCACCGATTACAACTGTATTTTCCACAGCATTGTCGATGAAGGCAATCACATTATTGCCCGTTCTCTCCTGTTTTTTCAGATCTACATTCAACTTGATCTCATCGCCATCGTTAAGTATGCCATGAGTTACAAAGATCACTGGAATATCAAAAGATTTCACCTTCATTGATAGATCAAATTCAGGATCATCGAGATTTTCATCATTATTATAAAAAATCACAGCAGAAGCCCCAAAGCTTTGAGCGGTCTTAATTCTAGTTTGATAATCTGTATAATTTAAATACTTAGAATGAGGATGAATTCCGTCAGGAGATGATAAGTTAATCACAAATACTTTTCCCTTCAGGTTTATTTTATCAGCATAATCATCGTATAAGCCAGGCGCATGAATCCCATATCCCAGATTAAGCGCATTTGCATTTATGGCAGCGTTACCTGAATATATCAGTGGAAAGTAATCAGCGGGAATATGCATCGTTTGACTGTTGATTTCCAGGGAGTTTGTTAATCCCATCTTCTTACCCAATGAGAAAACAAACGATTGGACATAACCATCTCTGCCCTTTGGGCTTAAACCATATTGATTAAAATAACTGGCAATATACTCCAAGGCAATTCGCTCGCCATCGCTCCCCGTAGCTCTACCTTCCAATCTGTCATCGCTCAAAAAATAAACATGCGCACTTAGCTGCTCCTCCAAATAATCTTGAGCAATTAAACTACTTAGAGGCAACATCAATGCAAAGCGCACAAATTTTATACATAAAGTATTCATAAAGCGAAAATAAGTCATTCTTTCAAACAGTGTATATCAAATTACTTAAAATTTGAACTTTATATATTTTGTTGATTCATAAAATTCAACATAGCGGTTTCGATTTTTTCCGCACCTAGTATCTCCTGGGATGAATAAATGAAAATTATACTCAATTCTTTGAGCTTAGATTGGTTTTTTTCTTCGATTAGGGATTTATTAAGTCTATATGCTTCGCGCATCCTCCGTTTCAAAAGATTACGATCTACAGCACGCTTAAATTTCTTTTTAGGCACAGTAAATGCAACTTGCACTGAGCTTTTATTAGAAGGGGTATATAGATACCGGACATGAAGTGGGGGAAAAACAAAATGGCTTCCCTTACTAAAAAGAGAAGCCAATGTTTCTTTGCTTTTTAATCGCTCTTCACGACTAAAAGTAAATTTCAAGCTGCTATTTGAGTCTTCTTTCGTCAGAAACAGTTAATTTTTTTCTGCCCTTAGCTCTTCTTCTCGCTAAAACTTTTCTCCCATTTTTCGTACTCATACGCTCACGGAAACCATGTTTATTCTTACGTTTTCTTCTGGACGGTTGAAATGTTCTTTTCATCTTATTATATTTTTGACCCTGTAAACAAGGTTAGTTGCATTTTTTAAACGGAGTGCAAAGATAGTCTGCGCAACTTTAATTAACAAACTTATTTAACTCTTATTGTGCTTAAATCCATTTTCCTTCCAAATATGCTGCTACACAAGTTTCTTTTAAAGTACAATCGTTTGACTACTAATCGATTTTACAATATATCGCTAATCAGAAAAGAAAAGTCTACGCTCTAAACCCTGTGACTTGCCTTTATTTTATATGAAAAGGTTTTCTTTTCCTTTGGGTTTAAAATCATCAATCCCATTTGATTATTGAACGCATCTGGCGCGCATGTCATTGGTTCAATAGCTATACTTGTTCTATTTTTAGGCGTATATATTTGAAAAAATGGGAATTCCTCTGAACTGCCTCCTTTAATCTCTAGAACGTAGTGCTTCCCTATCAACTTAAAACCTATGCTTTCCTCAGAGAGTAACTCAAAGCAATCATCAAATTGATGCAAACTAAGGTCTAAGGTTTTAGGAATACTGTTGAAGGGTAAGTGATTTCCTGTAGGAATCAAGGACCTATCTAGCTCAATTTTTCTGCTTGGCGGGAATTCAAATGTTAAATCATCTATCGATTCATTCATTTTAAAATATGGATGCCACCCAAGACCAAAGGGCATTTTATCTTCTTGATTTTCAACTGTTGTCGAGATATTTAAAGAACCATCTGATTTAAGCTCATATGAAACGATCAAAGAAAAAAGGAAAGGATATCCCTGTTTTTTTTTACTATAGTTGTAGGATAAAACCACTCTTTCCTCACTTTGGGAGTCTACCTCAAAAACTTGATCATACAAAAGTCCATGAAGAGCAAGGCCTTCTTTTTCCCTATTAACTGCTAAATGATAATCCTCATTTTTAAAAGCATACTGCGCCTTTGCCACGCGATTCGGAAAAGGAGCTAAAATGACGCCTCTGTATTTTTGATTTTGAATCTCTTCAGCTTGAGTATAACCTTCTACAAATTCGTAATCAAGATGCTTGTAGGATATTAATGAGGCGCCATAACTAGCGAGAATTTTACAACTATATTCCCCTTGTTGTAATTGGACAACATTCCATTTTTGATGGTCCACTTTACTGGTAAACAAGGCGAGCCTTGATTTCAAAGATATCGTCAATGGCCTTATCTCCGATATTATCAAAAAATGAAGCAGAACCATAACGCACATCAAACTTTGAACGATCAATTTTGATTGTTGCGAGTGCTTCCTTTTCTTTTAGGTTTGCATAAAATTCGATTGGCTCTGTCGTTCCCTTAATTGTAATGTCGCCTTTTAACAAATATGAATCACCTTCAATTTGCTGCACACTCGTAAAAATTAATGCTGCTTCTGGAAATCCATTTACATCAAAAAAGTCTTCGCTCTTAAGATGCCCTACTAAATTCTCCGCTCTTCCACCCTCTAAATCGGTACATTTAATTGAGTTCATATCCAAAACCATAGAACCTGATACCAAGTGACCATCCTCATAATTGAAATCTGCTTCCTCAATGTTAATAGTTCCTGAGTGTTCGCCTGTAATTTTTTTACCCGTCCACTTTAAGCTGCTTTTTTCTAAGTCTAAACTTTGTGCTGAAAGCAAAGTCAGCGTAAACAATACAAAAATTGATAACAAAATTTTCATAGTAAGTATTTTTTCGTTTGTGAAATCTAAAGATAAACGAATAATTGACTTGAAAAGTTTACTTTGAGTTATAAAGTATTAATTTTGATAAAAAAGATACAATGAAAAACTGGATTATACCTTTACTTGTTTTTAGTTTTCTTGTGGCATGCAATTCCGATAGTCCTAAAGGAAGTGATGTCGAGGGGGAATTAGAATATTTTGGAGATAAGATATCAAAAGATGGCGCAATTTCTTCGGATAATTTCTTCGACTCTTTTACTGAAGGCGATTCTATTCCACTAAAACTTAGCGGCAAAATTAATGACGTATGCAAGAAAAAAGGATGTTGGATGAGCATAAGTATTGGTGAAGACAAAGAAATGATGGTGCGTTTCAAAGACTATGGATTTTTTGTTCCTCTTAATGCTGACGGGCGCATGGCTACTTTCGAAGGTTGGGCTTACAAAGAAGTTTTGAGTATTGAGGAATTGAAACATTATGCTTTTGATGCGAACCAAACAGAAGAAGAAATTGCAGCAATATTGTCGCCTGAGGTATCCTATACATTTATGGCTAATGGCGTAATTATTGAGTAGTGAAAAAAATAAGCGCCATACCCTGCTTATTTATAGTTCTTTTTATTGCGTGTAATAAGGGAAATAATCAAGCACGTAAAGAAGCCTCCATCATGTATGAGCCGAAACCTCTGGCCAATTTGATGTTGAGAATGCATGGCGATGC